>Ga0233445_1002103_pt1 | contig 13808 bp, 11 predicted proteins | sample SI_124_October20_5_FD_182779 | JGI IMG/M metagenome (GOLD analysis project Ga0233445, IMG submission 182779) | Seawater microbial communities from Saanich Inlet, British Columbia, Canada - SI_124_October2016_100_MG | ecosystem: Environmental > Aquatic > Marine > Inlet | place: Canada: British...
CTATTTTAATTCACACATAAACATGGATACATTAAATAATAAGAAAAGATTTTTCTTTATTCTGAATGAAATTAATGTCTTATACTTTATTCTTTTAATATTACTTAAAAGAAATGTTTGTTTGTATAGAATTAGACCATTTAATAAAATGGCGACAATACCATTAAATTTTGTAGTTAATATCTGTTATAAATATAAACTTTTTTTTTATATAAATGAAATCAAGGAAATCGATTTGATAGGTGATCGTTGGGTGTTTGATAATTATCCTCATTATGATGCCGAAGATAAATATCTGGAGATATGTGGTTTATTAAAAAATTCTAGAGATTACTCTTATTGGAATGACCCATTTAATGACTATTCTTACTCTTTTAAAGCAATAAAAAAGAGGTATATTGATGAAGTTGTAAAAGATGTGTTGTGGGTAGAATGGTTGAATAATAAATTGAATGATTCATCATATGTAATTATTGGGATGTATGCAGATATTAATATATACTTCACAAAGAAAAAAAACAATATATTTATAAATGCCTGGAACATATTATGTAATACTTTGACTTTTCTATCTGGTGGTGTATATTTTATTTATTGGCTATTTGTGCGTACACGACCATATAAAATTACTCAAGTGTATTATGATGTAATTGCTGATAACAGTTTAGGATTGAGAGGTTTTTTTGATAGAATTGTAGGTATAAATGGATCTATAGCCTTTTATAATTGGCGAGTAAAGAACAAGAGACTTGATGATAAGACTATAGAGCTTAATGACGCATCTGTTGATTTATTTAAGTTTATATCGTTAGTCACCTTCTTTTTGAGGGATTCATTGTATTTGGTTATTCAAACTAGATCATGGGATAGTGTTTTCTTTTTTATGCAGTTTAGGCAGATTATTGCTCGTTATTGTTATGAAGCATTTTTCTCTAAATTTCAGGCAAAATCTTTTTTTGTAATGGATGATTATGCTAAAGAGCATATTGTAAGGTCGATGGTATTGCGTAAGCTCGGAATTAAATCTGTTAGTATGAATCATGGTCTTCCATTTCGTATAAATCAAGCTGCAATATGGAAGTATGTTGATTATGATATTTACTATGTTTACGGGCTATTTATCTATGAGAAATATTATCAAAAAACATGGTCTAATAATATTGATGTTAAAGCTGTAGGATCATTGCGCATTCCCGCAGAGTATTATCCAAAAATATTATTAACTAATCGATCTAAAGATATTCTATTTTTATGGGGAAAAACAGAAGATATCGCCTATGATACAATGCTGATAGAAGCTATTTATTGTATGGCTGATATGTTTAAGGATAGAAAAATATATGTTCGACCAAAACCAACAAGAATAGCAGACAATTCGGCAGATAATTTATTAAATATGCTATCATCTAATCCGAGAGAAAACATTGTTATTGAAGACAAAGATTTACTTGGTCAGTATCTTACTTATGAGCTTATGATTAACTGCATGTATGCTATAGGTGTTGGCTCTACTGCAGTTGCTGAATCGATTCAGTGTGGATGTATCTCATTTTTTCTTGATTATGATAAAAGAACGGAAGATGTTTATTATCAAAATTTTCCACAGCTCTGTGTCGATAATATTGATGATACAATAAATAGAATAAAAGATATTGAGTCAGGAAAATACTACTATAATTTTAACAAATTAAGCGGTTTAATAGATCTTTCTAGAGTTGATCCAATTAATAGTATACGTAAAGACTTGGGACTTAATTGAGTAGTTTTATTTTGGTACGGAGAATATTCTTGTAGGTGAATGTGAAAAGTTTAGTTAGTAATAAATTATTAAGCAACGACTTGCAGAGACCAAGTTGGATTAGTCAAGATCACAGGTCTTTAGATAGACTCTGGCTTGACAAAAATGAGTGTACCGATCCTAAAATGAATAAGGTAGTATCACAATCTTTGTCAAAAATTTCAGCAGAAACTGTTTTTAGCTATCCAGATCTTGATGTTTTATACCAAAAAGTTGCTATATTCGCCAATGTTTTACCAGAGAATATTTTACTAGCCTCCGGTTCAGATGGCGCTATACGGGCATGTTTTGAATCATGTATCGAATCTGGAGATAAGGTTATACTGACACGACCAACCTTTGCAATGTATGATATATATTCAAAAATATATGGTGCGGAGGTAACATGGATTGATTATGAGGCGTCAGAAAATGGCCCGGTTCTAACAGTTGATAAGTTCGTATCAACCATTGAAAAAATAAAACCTAAAATGGTTTGCCTTCCAAATCCAGATAGTCCAACTGGTACAATTTTCACACCAAAAGACTTACGAAAAATTGTAGATATTGCTGACAAAGTTGGTGCATTAATGTTAGTTGATGAGGCGTATCATCCGCTGTACCAATGGACGGTAGTTCCATGGATTAACGAGTATAAAAATTTAGTTGTAACACGAAGTTTCAGCAAGGCATGGGGAGCTGCAGGATTGAGAGTTGGATATGCACTGGCAAATAATGAGCTAATTACCCTTATTCATAAGCAAAGACCAATGTATGAGATAGGTAGTGTATCTGCAAAGACAATTGAAATATTGTTAGATTATGAAGCGGATATGATGTTATCAGTTGAAAGGGTTAACGCTGGTAAGAAATATTTTCAAGATGCTATGAAAGAGATAGGGTTCTCTACATATAAAAGTTATGGAAATTTTTTACATATAAAATTTGGAAATCATGTAAATGATGTTCACACTGCATTAGAAGGGCTTGTTTGTTATCGCAAAGATTTTAATGAATCTTGTTTAAAGGGTTATAGTAGGTTTTCAGCCACAACAGTAGAGATGTTTGAGCCAATTGTTAACTGTATTATTGATGTAGTGAAGCGATGTAGAAAAAAGGAGTCTGGAGATGAGAATATATAAGGTTGCAATAATTGGTTGCGGGCGCATTGCAGGACACAATTGTCGTGCCGTAGTAAACACTAAAGGTTTGGCGCTAGCTGCAGTGTGCGATTTAGAAATTGAGAAAGCTAGTGCTTATGGTGATGAATTTGGCATTCCTGTGTTTACAAACTACCATACAATGCTTACAGAGGTCACAGATATTGATATAGTCGCTATTATTACACCATCTGGCATGCATTTCGAGCATAGTATAGATGTATTAAAGCTTTACAACAAGCATTTAATTGTTGAAAAGCCAACTTTCATGAGGCTATCTCAATTGAATGAAGCATATAGTGTTGCAGATAGTTTAGAATTGAAAATTTTTCCAGTATTTCAAAATAGGCACAATCGGGCAGTTCAGAGAGTGAAAAAAGCCTTAATACAGGGTGAATTGGGCGATATTAGGGTGGTCGGTGTTCGTGTGCGTTGGTGTCGTCCACAACGTTATTATGATATGGCTCCGTGGCGTGGAACACTTTCCCATGATGGTGGCGCTTTAACTAACCAAGGCATTCATCATGTGGATTTATTGAGATATTTGGGAGGCGAGGTTAATCAACTAAATGCAACAATGCGTACGCTTGGTGTCGATATTGAAGCTGAAGATACTATTGTGGCTAGTTTTAGATACGATACTGGTAATGCTGTTGGTAGCTTAGAGGTAACAACAGCAGCGAGACCTGATGATTTTGAGGCATCTATCTCTATAGTTGGCTCGAAAGGTTTGGCACAAATTGGCGGTATAGCAGTCAATGAGCTGCAAATTTTTACTCCAGATGCAGATGCGTGCGAAAAATATAGTGAAGACTTTTCGGATTGTGTTTATGGTAATGGTCATGAGTTGTTATACAAAGATATTTATAATTGTATGGTTAATGGTACACCATATTCAGTCAGTCAACAAGATTGTTTTCAGTCTATTCAATTGCTCCATGCATTTTATCGTTCAGATGAAAAAAATGACTGGCAAGAGGTGGGTGAAGATGGGGAGTCAATCCGCCTTGGAAGAGAAAACAATCAAATTTCAAATTTATATAGGACAATAAAATGACAAAAATTATTGGAGTGATACCTGTGCGTATGGGATCAAGTCGCTTTCCAGGTAAGCCGTTATTTCTTATTGCTGGCATGCCTATGTTAGAGCATGTCTGGCATAGGGCAAAAATGTATCAAAAATGGGATGAGCTGTTTCTTGCGACTTGCGACAGTGAGATTAAAGAGTTCGCTGATTCTAAAAATATTCCTTGTGTTATGACGTCAAACAAACATGTGAGAGCGTTAGATAGGGTTGCAGAAGCGATTGAGAAGAGTGATTTTGAGATAAGTGAGAATGATATAGTTTTAAATGTTCAAGGTGATGAGCCTATGATGAGACCAGATATGATCTCTACAACAGTGCAACCCATGTTAGATAATAAAGATGTTAATGGTGTCGTTTTATCTATGCCTATTCTCGATGAAAAGCAGTTTAACGACCCCAATACACTTAAAATTATTCATAATATTAAAGGTGATATTCTTTACACTTCGCGAGCTTCAATACCTTACTGTGAAAAATGGTCGTTAAATATTGGAGCAAAAAGAATTTATGGTATTTTTGGTTTTCGTTGGGATTTTTTAAAGAAATTTACCAAAATACCAGAATCGCCATTAGAATTAGTAGAGTCTTGTGATAGTAATCGTCTCTATGATAATGGATTAACTCAGCGAGTGGCGCTATATCCATATGTCGATTCTTTTGCTGTTGATACCCCAGAAGATGCTAAAAAAGTAGAAAAATATATAAAATCAGACCCTTTATGGAGTGAATACAATGAGTAATAATGCTGAATCATGGAGTCAGCCCAATGTGGTGGGTTTTTTTGGTAATCATCGAACGACAACAGCAGATGTTTATCCCTCAGAATGGTTTTTCTTAAAAGATCAGCTGCATGAAGGTATGAGTGTATTAGATATCGGTTGTGCACAAGGAGGTTTTGCTGGGATTATTGGGGAGGAGTTAAGTAAGTTCTCTTATACAGGTGTTGATATTAGTAAAGTAATGATAGCTAAAGCTAATGCTCAGCATCCACAGCATACATTCCATCATGTAGCTGAAAATGATTATTCAGCTTTATCTGGGAGGGAGGGGTACGATATGACGCTTGTGTTAGGGATTTTGCATCTACATGAGACATGGAGAGAGACAATTAAAGTTGCATGGAAGCAGACAAAGTCCGTTTTAATTTTGGATCTAAGAGAGACTTTTGAGAATACTGTTGAGGATAAATCAAGGTCATATTTTACTATGGATATAAATGGAAGCAATGGAGATTATTCTGAGGTGTTGCCATATAATGTGATTAATATTGGTGAAGCGCTCAAGATAATTACTTCTATATGCTCAGGATTAGAGAAAATATCACACTATGGGTATTTGCAGTCTCCATCTGACACTACAGTTACTCCAATTGATAAGATTTTTGCCAATGTATATATGATTCAGAAGTGAGTATAAAATTAAAGGTGTTGATCTTTGTCTAGGCATAGAGATGTCAGCGATTAATACTTTTTAAATGTGTATTATTAAAGAGAGAGTAGATATGACTAAATTGTTAAAAATGATAAAGAGTGTTCTAAATGGTTTTGGTGTGGATGTTAAATCCCTACATAATAATGTTTTTTCATGGAGTATAAAATCTGCAATAAAGGAGCAAAAATTAGGGGAAAGGTGTGGCGAGCTTAGAGAAATTATTCCGGATATTAGTAGCCAATATACCAATGAATTTTCTAAAGAAGACTATGAAAATTATTATGAGTTAAAAATGCGGGGAATGCATGCTTTTCAAGTTAACGCATGTATAGATGCTGTAAATTATGTTTTTAATAAGTTAAATAAGCCAGTTACTGTTGCAGATATTGGCGATTCATCCGGACATCATTTAAGGTATATCAAGCATATTATTTCAGAAAAAAAACTTAAAAAAGGAATAAGTGTTAATCTTGACCCTATTGCAATTGAAAAGATTAATTCTGGAGGGGGTGATGGTGTCTTGTGTAGAGCAGAAGAGTTGAATACGATAAATATATCGCCAGATCTTTTTATGAGTTTTGAAATGTTGGAGCACTTAACTGATCCAGTTAGATTTTTGCATGATATTGCTGAAACAGGAAGTGCTGATCACTTTTTAATTTCTGTTCCATACCAGAAGAGTAGTCATTTCGGAGGTTCACACCTTAGACTGAATGAAAATGATCTGCCAGAAAAAATGACTCCAGAGGATGTACATATTTATGAGTTTTCAACGGATGATTGGTTGTTGTTGGCTAAATTTTCTGGATGGAAGCCTATTTTTACGAAAGTCTATTGGCAGTACCCAAGAAATAATGTTGGTCGTATAATGCAACCTTTGTTGAAAAAAATAGATTTTGAAGGTTTTTTTGTGATGTTTTTAGAGAGAGATTTATCTCTTAGTAAACGTTATACAGGTTGGTAAATAATTAAAATATGTCTAAAATTACTTTAAAAGTTGGAATTGCTGGGTATGGAGTCGTTGGAAAACGTAGAAAAGAGTGTGTTGATCTTCATCCAGATATGGAAATGGTGGCAATATGTGATCAATTTTTCAAAGATGATAAAGCCACTGTTGATGGCTTGAATAGTTATCAAAACTACAATAATTTATTGAAAGAAGATCTGGATGTTTTGATAGTTTGTCTTACTAACGAAATAGCTCCAGATGTAACAATAGCAGGACTAGAAAAAGGTCTACATGTTTTTTGCGAAAAGCCTCCTGGGCGAAGTGTTGAGGATATTGCTAAGGTTATTAGGGTTGAAAAAAAGCACCCCAATCAAAAATTAATGTATGGATTTAACCATCGTTATCACGACTCTGTTCAAGAGTCAATGAGAATTATTGACTCGAATGAGCTGGGTAAAATTATCAATTTACGTGGAGTTTATGGCAAGTCTCAACTTATTACATTTAATCAACCAGATTGGCGCACAAAAAGAGATGTTTCTGGTGGTGGAGTACTGTTAGATCAGGGTATTCACATGGTTGATTTGATGCGATTATTTGCGGGTGAGTTTACACAAGTGCATAGTTTTATTAAAAATAGTCATTGGAACTACAGTGTTGAGGATAATGCGTACGCCTTAATGCAAACAGAGAGAGGTGTGGTTGCAATGATGAACTCTTCTGCTACACAGTGGCGGCATCGTTTTCATCTAGATATTAATTTTGAAAAAGGTAGTTTGATTCTTGGTGGCATACTATCTGGATCTAAAAGTTATGGGGCTGAAACATTAACAGTGGTTTCGGCTAATCCAGAGAATGATCGTGGAGATCCAAAAGAGGTTACCACTCGTTACAATACAGACCCATCATGGTATTCTGAGATAAAAGAGTTTACTGATTGCATTATTAATGATAAAAATATTACTAATGGCACCTCAGATGATGCACTACAAACAATGAAGCTGGTCTATAAAATATATTATTCAGACCCTTCTTGGAGAGGTGAATATGATATCCCTAATCCTGATAATTACTAATAAACTACTGATACTAAAAATATGAAAATAAAACCATTTGTTGCAGATTATTTAACCAGATTAAAGCTAATCTTGGACGATATTGACGTGAATATTGTAAGTGATATTATTGACAAACTTGAGGAAACTATAGTCAATAATTCTAGAATATATATTATAGGCAACGGTGGAAGCTCCGCAACAGCATCACACATGGCCAATGATTTAGGTGCTGGCGGCTTGAGACGAAGAGATATTATTAATTTTGATGTTATTAGTTTGGCGGATAATAGCCCAGTTATTACTGCAGTAGCCAATGATATTGGCTATGAAAATATCTTCTATATGCAAATGAGGGGATTAATTAATCCAACAGATGTGGTGATTGCAATCTCATGTAGTGGAGATTCTCCAAACATTGTAAAAGCTATAGATTACGCTCAAACTGTAGGCTGTAAAATTATTGGGATTACTGGCTTTAATGGTGGCCATCTGAAAAAAGTAGCAGATATAAACTTTCATGTTGATGCGCCGAAAAATGAGTATGGTCTGGTAGAGGATGTGCATATGATTTTAGATCATATTATTTACTCTTATTATATTCAACGGTCAGTAGAATAATCAAAATGGGAAATATAAAATATCGTGCAGTTGTAACGGGCGCAACAAGGGGTATAGGCTATGCTATCGCAGAAAGATTACTGCAAGATGGGGTAGATGTTATTGCAACTGGAACACGTGAACATGCTAATCACCCTGTCGGCTCTAGTTATTACCAAGTAGATTTTTTAAGCGATGAATCAGTGAGTAAATTTATTGATTATTTAAAAAAACAGGATGTTGATATAGTTGTCAACAATGCTGGAATTAATAAAATTGGTAAATTTTCTTCTATAGATATTAATGATTTTGATAACATTCTGCGAGTTAATTTGCGAATTCCTTTTCAAATTTGCCAGGCGGTAATTCCTTATATGGAGAAACAAGAGTGGGGACGAATTGTTAATTTAACTTCTATTTTTGGAAATATTACTAAAGAGTATCGAGCGTCATACTCTTCTAGTAAGTTTGCTCTCGATGGTATGACTGCAGCTTTAGCCGCAGAAGTATCTGAAAAAGGAATTTTGGCAAATAGTGTAGCCCCTGGTTTTATTGATACAGATATGACTAGAAATGTATTGGGAGAAAGTGGCATTAGCGAGCTTAAAGGGCGCATACCTATGAAACGTTTGGGTCAAGTAGAAGAGATAGCATCGCTAGTCAGTTGGCTTGTTAGTGATGAGAATACGTACATGTCAGGACAGAATTTAATGATTGATGGAGGTTTTTCACGTGTCTAACAAAGTTATTACAATTCAATCCCATAAAGGTGAGTATACGGCAAGCTTCATGAGTGGAGGAATGGATCAATTAAACAGTACACCAGTTGAAAATGCTGTTTATATAATAGATCAAAATATTGTGAAACTTTATAAAAATAGATTGAAAAATATTTTATCTTCTCAAAGAGTGATAAAGATTGAAGCTACAGAAGAAAACAAGTCGTTAGATAAGATTCCCGGTTATGTTGATGAATTAGTATCATTAAATATTAGAAGGGGGCAGCCATTAGTAGCTATCGGTGGGGGGATTATTCAAGATATCACATGTTTTCTGGCAACAACTGTAATGCGGGGGGTGCCGTGGATTTTTTACCCTACAACACTGTTGGCTCAATCAGACTCATGTATTGGTTCAAAATCATCTATCAACTCTGGCGAAGTTAAAAATATATTAGGGACTTTTACACCACCAGATAAGGTTGTGATTGATGTTGATTTTTTACAAACCCTTGAACAAAGAGAGATATTTTCTGGAATAGGAGAGATGTTAAAGGTTCACGCAATTAACAGTCCAGAAAGTTTTGATTTAATTTCTGACGCCTATGAAGATGTACTTAAGAATCCCATGATTATGGAAGAGTTTATCCATAATTCATTATCTATGAAAAAGAAGTTGATCGAAATTGATGAGTTTGATCAGGGGGTAAGAAACGTTATGAATTATGGCCATAGTTTTGGCCATGCTATTGAATCTGCAACAAATTACGGGATTCCGCATGGGATTGCAGTAACTATTGGTATGGATATAGCAAATTTTGTTTCAGCGGAGTTAGGAGTGTCTGACGCGAGTCATTTTAAACGTATGCACACTGTGCTTGAAAGAAACTACCGTACTTGCCAGCATGTTGAAATTAATGTAAAGTCATTATTAAACGCCTTATCAAAAGATAAGAAAAATAGCGCGACACAGTTAAGACTTATTTTTCCAGATCAAAATGGTTGTATCGGTATTGGGCTTTACGATAATAACAATAAACTAAATATTTCTCTAGAGAAATATTTTACACTTTATGGCGGGGTTAGTTAATTATGCGTTCTGTAGCAGTGGCATCCCGCTCTTTCTCAAAACACCCTATCCTAAGGGCTAAGGTATTAGAGCATTATCCTGATGCAAAATTTAATGATGAGGGTCTATCATTGGGTGGCGATTCTTTAGTGAATTTTTTGACTGGATATGAAATGGCAATAACAGCCTTGGAAACAATAGATGAGTCAATTTTATCCAAACTTCCAGATTTAAGAGTTATTGGGAAATATGGTGTGGGTCTAGATATGATTGATTTACATGTGATGAATAAATATAGGGTAAAGCTTGGTTGGACGGGCGGAGTTAATAAGCGTTCAGTTTCTGAACTGGTTGTCTCATTTGCAATATCTCTATTACATCGCATTGTATTTGCCAATGCAGAAGTGAAAAATGGAAAATGGTATCAGGTAAAGGGTCGTCAATTGTCAGATTGCACAGTAGGTATTATCGGTTGTGGCCATGTTGGAAAAGATTTGGTGAAGCTGTTGCAGCCATTTAACTGCAATATTCTTGTACATGATATTTTAGATTTTAAAGAGTTTTATAAGAAAAGTAAAATAAGACCCGTAGACATAGAAGAGTTAATTAGAGAATCCGATGTAGTTACATTACACTTACCTTTGGATGGCTCAACTAAGAACATTATGAACAGAGATCGACTACAGATGATGAAGCAGGACGCTATATTGATTAATCTTGCACGAGGCGGGTTAATAGATGAAGATGTACTCAAGCAAATGCTGCTTGAAAATAAAATTGCAGGAGCTGCACTAGATGTGTTTGCAGTTGAGCCACCTGTTGATACAGAATTTTCATTACTGGATAATGTTCTTATTACACCGCACATCGGAGGCAGCACTGAAGAGGCGATTTTAGCAATGGGGATAGCTGCAATTAATGGATTGGAAAATGCAAAAGATCCTTTAGAGTTTTTGCAAATATCTTAATATTCAAATTTCTCAATGAATAGCTTATTAGTATGGGATGTAGAAAGTCATCCAATAGATGATTATGATACGCTTATCTACTGGAGTAACTTCTCGAATACAAAAGAAGATAAAATATTTTCACTCCCTTTGCTTGTTGAGGAGAATGCAGAAAGTCTAAGGTCAAAATATCTGAAATTAATATATGAATTTGGGGAGGCTAGGATTGGCAATCAATCAATCATTGAGTATTTACAAATTCGACAAAACTTTAGCTACTGGTGGATGACATTATTAGTCGAAAAGTGCAATTACTCAAAATCACCACAAATTAATAATGTCATAAAACTAATGGCGTTAGAAAAGTGGCTGCATGAGAATGGCTATAAAAAAATTCAATTAGTTACTTTAAACAATGAACTGGCAGATGCTGTTTCTCTTCTGTCAAAAAAACTCTTAATAGATTTTGAATGGAAAAAGATAAGCAAAGAGAAAAATATCCCTATCTCGATAAAGAAGATATTTGATTCAGTACCTAGTATTATTCAGCAAGCAATTTGGTTGTTGCGATATTTAGCTTCTAATTGGCAATTAAAAGGAGCAGGGGTTAAGCAGTGGCGTGAGTCATCTGCAACAACCACTTTTGTGTCTTATTTTTTTAATATTATTCCAGAAAAATTAAAACAAGGAGAGTATGGGAGTCGATATTGGATGGAGATGGTAGGTATGTTAAATAAAAAACAGCATGCTACTAACTGGTTACATATTTATGTAAAAAGTGATCTTCTGTCAACAGCTAAAAAGGCGCGTAAGGCAATTCAGACATTTAATTGTCAAAAAGATAGTCAACAAAATCATACAACGTTGGCCTCATTTTTAACTATTACGCTTATTTTTCACACATTAAAAGATTGTTATAGTGTACTAAAATTAAGAAGATCAGTCTGTAAAGTGTTACAAAGTAAAAGCGACTATTTTTGGCCTCTATTTAAAAAAGATTGCCAAGAGTCAATGGGCGGTGTAACTGCAATCAGCACCTTACTCAATTTCAATCTATTTGAGAGGGCGATGAATGAACTACCGATACAGAAAAGAGGGTGCTATCTGCAAGAGAATATGGGGTGGGAGTTTGGATTTATCTCAGCTTGGCAAAACGCAGGACATAAAAGAAATTTACTTGGATTTCCACATGCTGCAGTTATATATTGGGATTTGAGAAACTTCTTTGATCCGCGTAGTTATAAGCGAAAAAAACAAGGCAGCTTACCACTTCCTGATTATGTAGGTGTAAACGGAGAAAAAGCAAAACATATGTATCTAGATGGCGGGTATCCGAAAAATGACCTAATTGAAGTAGAGTCGTTGCGATTCCTCTATTTATCGGATTTTCCGGCCCACAATAACACGATAGATGCTAAAGGGTTGAAAAATAAAGTAGTACTTGTGGCGGGGGATTATCTTCCAGAAAATACAGCGAAGCAGTTGAAATTACTATCTTTAGCAGTGGACAATCTGGAGAGTTCAATCCATTTTATTATTAAGCCTCATCCAGCATGTCCAATCAATATGCAGGATTTGTCAGGCTTGAATTTCGAAATATCTACGCAACCAATCGGTGAGCTGTTGTTAATTAGTGATATTGTCTACTCAAGTTCGGTAACATCAGCTGCCGTTGATGCTTACTGTGCAGGGAAGTCGGTTATTACTATATTAGATGGGAGGGGCTTAAACTTAAGCCCATTAAGGGGTGTTGGTGGCGTATACTTTGTCAGCAGTGCCAAAGAGTTGGCAGGTGCAATAAATGGAGCGGAGGTGAATGAGTTAGGGCAGAGGGGAGATTATTTTTATCTTGATATAGGGTTACCAAGATGGAAAAAGTGGTTAACAGATGAGAAGCACTAATGAAGCAGAAAAATGGACTGTACAATTGCAATCCTCCCAAAAATTAACACTCAGTAAAAGTAGAATTTTCTTATAATAAAAACATAAGGAGGTTCAAATGAAGACAACACGTAAATCAGATTCATAAATCATGCAGATACTTAGCCAAGCAAGCTCAGGAGTTCTGGTATCTGAACTGTACAGAGAACACGGCATGAGTAGCGCCACTTTCTATAAAATACGGCGGCATGGATACCTCAATGATCACCAGACTTAAAGAGCTTGAAGCAGAGAATGCTCGCCTTAAGATATGGCGCCCCAACAAATTAAGACAACAATTTAAGATTTCTTATTTCGAACGAGTTAAACTTAACCCAACAATTCGGAGTAAAAAATATGAGTAAAAAGCGAACAACCTACAGCTCAGCATTCAAGACTAAACTTGTTCTTGAACTACTGCAAAATGCAGACACCCTGGCAGAGATTGCCAGCAAACATAATATTCTTCCACAGAATCTAGTGAACTGGAAGAAGACCTTTCTTGCTAATGCTGAGATTGCTATGGAGCCATCTAAAGCAGTTAAAGAATACAAGGAAGAGCTTATTAAATCACAAGAGCAGAACGAGCGCTTAACTGCACTGGTTGGCAAGGTAACCGTAGAGAAGGAATGGCTTGCAAAAAAGCTAAAAAGCTTGGACTCATCTAACTTAAAACAATTGATTGATTTCAAGCCATCCAATCGCTCTAAAACCTCTGCACCATCTCTATCTGTTAATCATCAGTGTCAGCTGCTTGGCATTAACAGAAGTGGCTTGTATTACCAGCCACGAATTAACCACGCCAAACAAACAATTAAAAATCATATCACCAGGGTATTTGAACAGATACCAATCTATGGTGAGAAGAAGGTGCATCAGCAATTGCTTGAGGATGGTATCAAGGTAAGTTTAAACACGGTAGCTCGCTACCGTCAAGAGCTCGGCTTAAAAGCTGTTCTAGCGGTTAAGCAAGTTAATACTACCATACCAATCAAAGAGCATAAGAAATACACATACAAGCTTCGAGGGCTTAATATCAGCCATGCTAACCATGTTTGGAGTACTGACATCACCTATATCAAGATTGCCGGTGG
>Ga0233445_1002106_pt1 | contig 13787 bp, 15 predicted proteins | sample SI_124_October20_5_FD_182779 | JGI IMG/M metagenome (GOLD analysis project Ga0233445, IMG submission 182779) | Seawater microbial communities from Saanich Inlet, British Columbia, Canada - SI_124_October2016_100_MG | ecosystem: Environmental > Aquatic > Marine > Inlet | place: Canada: British...
TGATACCAACTGTACGTGAGGGTTTTAGTTTACTAGGGATTCAGATAACACCTGATGAGATTGAGTATGTAACAGTCAAAGGTATGCTGAAGTTTCAGGAAATATTTGAGTGGGCTGCTATGATAGTGGAGTTTTATGTCGGTACACAAGCTGCAAAGAGGACGTAGATAATTAACCTATGTTATGTAGTCAAGAAGCAGTCAAGAAACAAATGCTTTAGTAGATAGGGTTACAGAGGTTTTAATGTTAAGTAACAATAACAAGGAAGTTAAGTAATGAATAATTCTGAAAGACAAAAGTGTGAAATCTGGACTCGTGTTATGGGCTACCACAGACCCGTAAGTAGCTTTAACATTGGCAAGAAGGCTGAACACGCTGAGAGAGTATTCTTTAGGGAGACTACCAAGAATGATAAACAAGATTAGTAAATGTATTATCGTATTTGCAGTAGGTGTAACCTTATCGTTAGCATCAATGGCGTTCTTTAACCAAATGATGTCTATGCCTACACAGGTTATGACAATGGGTAGTATGGTGATGCAAGGGCAGGATAAGCCTTGTGACTGTAGATGCCCTCGACCTAATTAATAACCAAGGAGAATAATATGTTGAGATACAACATCCCACAGAAAGAAGTAAAGAAGGTAGTTAAAAAGAAAGTACCTGCTACTAAAAAGTCATCTAAGTAATTGATTTAACTGAATAAATTGTATTATAATGTCACTAAAGTGCCTCTCCCGAGACAACACAGTGACTTAATAACGGAGATATAATGGCTACAATAACGACACGCTCAGGTAAAGGCTCAGCTCTTACTCATAACGAGGTAGATGCTAACTTTACTAATCTTAATACTGACAAGGCTGAGGTAGCAAGTCCTACCTTTACAGGCGCACCTTTATCTACTACACCTAGTGCTAGTGATAATACTACCAAGATAGCTACCACTGCTTATGTTCAGACAGAGCTGGGTGATTATGCTACTACAACTAATCCTACATTAGATGGCACGGTATCAGGTACGGGAGTACTAGATGAAGACGATATGGCTACTGATAGTGCTACCGCTTTAGCTACACAACAATCTATTAAAGCTTATGTTGATGGTATTGTAACTCCAACGTATATAACACGCTATGCTTTGTTTACTGAAGCTGATACTGAGAACACTTGGGTTACTGAAACAATACCAACTGCTCAAGTGCCTGCTACGGCTAGTGCTATTATTCTATCCTTCGCATTAGAATCTAATGAGAACTATGTTCAGATTTCTATGAAGAATACGGATATAGCTGAACGAATTATACATAAAGCATACGGTCCTAATAACAGTGATGATGCGGCTGGTGGTTACAATACAGTAACAATACCTTACGCTTCGAGTATAGATTTAAAATGGTACAGGAATAACGGTAATACTGTATCAGTTGATTGTTTTATTGATGGTTATCTAGGATAAGTATTATGACTTATAAAGAATTAATCAACGAAGTCTTGATAAGACTAAGAGAAGATACTATTGGCGAGGGCTGGGATTCAGCTACTAATCTTCAAGAAGAGACCAGTGTGTCTGACTATCAGAAGATGATTGGTGCTTTAGTTAATGATGCTAAGCGCAACGTAGAGAGTTACCATGACTGGTTGAATCTAAGAACTACAACTGATATTACAACTGTAGCTAGTACTAAAGAATACAACTTAAACTCAGGTCAAGAGATTAAAGTAGTAGCTGTTACAAATCAATCTACAGGTAACAACTTAGTACAAGTGAGCCGTCAGTATATGAACTCATTAAAGTACCCTACAGAGGCTACTGGTGAGCCTCAGTACTATGCTTTCAACGGTACGGATGCCTCTAACAATCTAAAGATTGAAGTATCACCTGTACCTACTGAAGCTCAAACGATTACATTCGATATTGTCACACCCCAAGCTACTTTTACATTACCTAATACGGTACTCAGTGTACCTGAGCAACCTGTTGTACTAGGTACGTGGATGAGAGCTATTGCTGAGAGAGGTGAAGATGGTGGTTCACAAACAAGTGTAGTTGCTCAAGAGTTTAAAGAAGCTATCAACCAAGCTATTATTAGAGACAGTGGTAACACTCAATATGAAACGGATTGGATTGTTAACTAATGGCTAATAACCTTACATACCTACCTTTAGATAATATTGGACTTAACGGGCTTAATACTCAATCTAACCCTACGTCATTAGCATCTAGTTGGTTAGTTAAAGCAGACAATATTGCTTTTAAAGAGTCTGGTAGGATTACATTCAGGAATGGCTTTGTCCAACAAGTGATGCCCTCTTCAGCTTTTATTGGTTCTTTAATAGAGCATAAGGTTAACGGTGCTTATAAGATATTCGCTGGTGTAGGTGAAGACATCTATACAGTAGATTTTACTGACCCTGCTGATGCTTTCCCTACAGCTACTAAGTTTGATGGAGGTACAGCTTCTGATTGGCAGTTTGTTAACTTTAATAAACAATGCTTTGGTTTCCAAGACTCACACGAAGTTGTTAACTATGATGATACAGAGACTAATAAGTGGGATTTCTTAAAGAACAGAACAGGTAAGAGCCTACCTTCTGGTATTACTACTTTCAACCCTAGCTGTGGTACAGGATACTATGGTAGATTATGGGTAGGTGGTATTACAGAAGAGAAAGATGTGGTTCATTACTCTGATACATTGATACCTACTACTTGGTATAACACTGATACAAAGACAACTATAGCTGTTGCCACATCTTACATTATTGACTCAGTTAAAGATAAGACTACAGACATAACGATAGATGTAGGCTATAAGATTAAATCATTTAAAGAGTTAGATACAGTTACTATTGGTATTACTTATAAGATTGTAGCTATGTGTCCTGAAGCAACAGTCTCTGATTTTAGAGCTGCCACAGGCAATAGTGTATTAATAAAAGTAGGTGATGTGTATGAGGCAGATTCTACAGGAGCTTTAGCAGCAGGTTGTATTGTTAGAAGAGCTGACTGGGATAATCTAGGTGCTACTCTAGATGTAGAAGAAGGTGACTTATTTACAGCTACAGTAACTAATGCTGACATCTCAGGTTATGGTGAAGTTATTCCTGATTGGCAAGTAATAGGCGGACCTGAGATTGCTAATGTTAATGATGCCTTTATTTCTAAAGACATCTTAGCTTTACTTGATATTACTGCTTACGGCTCTGTAGTTGCTAACTACGGACTAGCTGGTTATATTGATTTAAAAAGTGTGTGGGGTACAGATGAGATTGTAGCTATCGCACCCTTCTATGGTAAGTTAGTTATATTCGGTAAGCATAACATTGCTATTTACAACACACCTGAAGACCCTGACAACTTAGAACTAAATGAGGTTATTAGAGGGATTGGCTGTGTATCTAGGGATTCAGTACAGCAGGTAGCTGATGATTTGTTCTTCTTATCATCTACAGGACTGAGGTCTTTAGCGCGTACAACTGAACTAGATAAAGTACCACTGACTGATATGTCTGTTACTATTAGAGATAATATCATTCGTGATACTAAGTCCTCTTCTAACATTAAAGGTGCTTATGTTGATGAGGAAGGTTTATACATTCTATCCTTCTCTGATATTGATGTTGTTTATGTCTTTGATATGAAGCAACTGACTCCAGCTAAGACCCCTCGTGTAACTACTTGGAACTTTAAGAAGAGTTCCTTTAATATCACTTCGTTGATTGATACAGAATCTCAAGGGTTCTTAGCAGGGCAAGAAGGTGGTAGTATTGCTAAGTATGAGAACTTCTCTGATAAAGAGTTGACCGCAGCTAGTCCTACATTAACGTACTCTGACCAAATAGGATATACAGGTATGTTCCAAACTACCTGGATTGATTTAGGTGAGGGTGTTACAGCGGCTCTATTGAAGAAGCTCAAGGCAGTTGTGGGCGGAGGTGCTAATACAGTTATGTCTGTCAAGTGGGATAGAGACTTCGGCACTGCTTCTACTAATGCTCTATCAACAATACTAGCTCCTCCAGGTACAGACTTCTTATACAAAACAGCTAAGTACAGTTGTAATAATGACAATACAGATAACCCTGGTGCCTTAGGTTATGACTACACAGCTGGTGACATGTGCGTTTATGAAGATGATGGTCTAGCTTATGATGAGTATGTTGTTACTGATTATGTAGATTCTACAGGTGAGGTAGCTACTAGAAATGAAGGCTCTGGTTATTACTTCTGCCATCCCTTATCAGCAGCTCCTGCTAATTGTGAGTCTCTTGCTTCTGAGTACGCTGGAGTTAAGGGATTAAAAGAGTACAATATTCCACTATCAAGGTCAGCTAAATATGTACAGTTTACATTTACAGCTGAAACTAAGGGCGCTTCAACAGTCCTTCAGGATTTAACACTATTATTTAAGAGAGGTAAGATACGATGAGTTATACAATTCAAAACGATTGGTTAAGAAAGGATGTTCTTGATTCAACTGCCGCAGGTAAGGTAATTTCAGGCGCTCATTTCTATAATGACTTTGTAGCTATTCAGAATGAGTTCAGTAACAAGGCTGAGAAAGCAGGTAGCTCTACTCAAACCTTTCAAGCTTTAACTCCTGATGTAGGTGACAATACTAATAAGGTGGCAACTACTGCTTTTGTTACTACTACTGCTGCCACGAAACAAGATACCTTAACTAATATTACCGATGCAACGACAGCTAATGGTTATGGAACTAGGACTGTTTCAACTTCAGCACCTAGTGGTGGTGTAGATGGGGATGTTTGGTACAGATACTAAAATGACTATCTATGTAAAAGACAGTGGTACTTGGCAAAGAATAAAGTCAGTACATAATAACGTAAGTGGCACTTGGGAAAGAGCCGACCAAGGCGTGAGTGCTAATGACTCAGGCACTTGGAGAACCGTTTATGCTGAAGGTTCACAAGAATACCCATCTGCTGAAACTACTTCATTTACTGTACCTGAAGGTGTTCACTATATGACATTATCAGCGTCAGGGGCTGGCGGTGGGGCGGGTGGTGCTTATTACTCTACAGCGGGACAAGGCGGCTCAGGTGGTGGTTATATAGACTCAGTAGAAGTTGAATGTACGCCAGGTACTTCTATAAGTATTACTGTAGGTAATGGCGGCACAGGTGGTAAGTTCGGTGAAACTTCAGGCACTTTTGGAAATAACTCTACCTCTGGCACAGCTACAACTATCAGTGGGTTTACAGTTACAGGTAATGTAACATCTTCTACTATCACTTTAAACGGGGGTGGGGCGGGAAGAGGTGGTAATGATGCAGCTACAGCTGGTATAGGCGGCACCTCAAGCGGAGTTACTGGCGGAACAACAGGTCAAACAGGGCAGCAAAGCGGAACAACAGGTCGTGGCGGTTATTCACTAGGCGGTACTATTGAGTCAGGGTATGGTACTAAACAAGCGTACAATCCGAGTAGAGCTTGTTGGGGTGTTAATGGTGATACAGCTACTTATGCGATGGATAAAGGAACAGGTGGCTGTGGTGTTCCTGATGGTAGTAGTTGTGGTGAAGGCGCTTTCGGCGGCGGTGGCGATGGCGCAGACGGTTATGTATTAATGGAGTGGGGCAATGAGTAGTTTTGAAGATATTAAGATTCTATATAAAGTAGAAGGTGAAGAAGCTATGTCTTACCCCATACTCCCTGAAGACTTTGAAGGTCTTACTGGTACATTTAGAGAGCAAGCTAATATCGTGGCAGAGCGTGAGCTACCTGAAGGTGCTACGTTTCAGATATTTATTAAAGAAGAAGACAGGGTGAACTAATTATGGCTAACGACTACTACAACTTACCATGGATGCAACAGCAAGGTGGTATGGATAATATCCCTGAGTGGATGTATCCTTACTTACAACAGACTAGTTGGTATCAGCAACCTTACCAACAACCTGTACAACAAGCACAGCCTCAAGGTATGTTTACTGATGGTGGCTCAGACTATGTAGAACCTCCTGTCACGCCTATGACTCAAGAACAGATGGACTGGTGGTCTGGTGGCGCGGGTGATTGGGAAGGTTTAGACTCAAACACTATGGTAGGTTCACAGTTGGGTAGTTTATTAATGGGAGGTAATCCTATTGGTATGTTATTAGGTGGTTACTTAGGTAGTCAATACGGAACAGACGATACACAGAGTCAAGGTGGTATGTTTGACGGTCTATTCGATTGGATGGATACAGGTATAACCCCTGGTAATGTCCCTGTTGATGATAAGAGTTTGGGTTATGGCTACGGACCGACTCCGCCTACTTATAACGGCTGGGGCAATTACACTGGTGATTGGGGTATTACAAACCCTACACCTTCAGGAACGGACTACACTGGTGATTGGGGTGCAGGTGATAACGGCTCTAGTTGGGGAGGTATAGACACTTCAGAAGGCACACACGCTGGAGATTATTACGAAGGAGGCTTCTCTCAAGAAGACGCTGACTTTGCTACAAGTTTTGATGATGATGGTAGTTCTTCGAGCGGTGGCACTACTCATGACTCTACTGGTAACTGGAATTAATTTAGGAGAAAGATTATGGCATTTGGATGGGCGGATTTAGCAGGAGCAGCACTAGGTTACTACGGTAGTCAGAAGGCTTCAAAACAACAGTCAGCAGACGCACGCGCTGCGGCAGATAGAGGTTATGAGCAATCATTACCTTGGAGTACAACAGGTATGTTTGGTACTGCCCAGTTCGACCCTAAGTCGAGACAAGCGGTCTCATTATTATCTCCTGAGATGAAATGGCAGTATGACCAGATGATGGCTAGAGCTGCTCTTACAGGTGAAGAGATTGATAAGTTTGGTACTGACCCTTATGAGATGCAAAAGCAGATGTACGAGCAACAGAAGGCTCTATTTGCTCCTGCTGAGAGACAAGATGTTCTAGGATTAGAAGCTAGGCAAGAGGCTCAAGGTAGAAGAGGTACTAGAGGCGGTGCTGGTGAGATGCAAGGTATGTTACAAGCTCTGAAGCAGAAAGACTTGGCTAGAGAGGTACAATCATTTGACCAAGCTCAGAACTACTTGACTAATCTTAGGTCTAGACAGCAAGGAGACCTCGGTCAAGCTATTACTATGGGCGCTTTACCTGAGAGTTATCTTAATATTGGTAGAGGTATTGGTACGGGTATGTCAGGAGCTGCTCAAGCGGGTGCTACTTTAATTAATACAGCTGCTCAGAATAGAGCTGATACTACTTCTGCTTTCTGGTCTAACTTAGGACAGACGGTAGGAGGTTACGGTAAGAATCCTTATGATGAGTACTTCCAATCTAAAAGTAAATACTTTCCAGGAGGTTAATGATGAGTTTATTTGATACAGGTGATAAGCAACGACAAGCTATAGCTTCTAGAGCTATGAGTATGGCTAATTTACCTAGAGGTAGAGTACAAGTAGCAGGTGCGGGTACTGCTGGTGGTATGTTAGGTAAAGGAGCTATGTCAGGTCTTGGTTATAAGACAGCTGAAGAACATAAGGTAGCTAAGGTTATGGAGATTATGGATAAGTATCCTAATCCAGAGTCTATGGAAGATAAGTTGAAGGTAGCTACTGAGCTAGAAGCTCATGGTATCTTTGATGTAGCTGAACAGATTAGAACTTCTGTTTTAGAGGAGAAGAAAGGTAAAGCCTATGCTCAGCAAGTGGAGTTACAAAGTAAAGCGTTAGAGATTAAGCAAAAAGAGCAAGCGGCTCAGGAACGTGTACCTAAGTTAGGTAACTGGTGGGATATTAATAAGAAACAAGGCGCTATTTCATACTGGTTAAAGGTTAATCACGATGAGGAGGCTCTTAAGGATGTTGACTGGGCTACTATGACTGAAGCTAAAGCTAAAGCCTTATTACGTAAGATACATAAAGGTGGAGCGGGTGCGCAGATTAAGACAATGGAAGCTTCTTTAGCACAGGCTAGAAATACTCATATTATTAATAACAAGTTTAACCCTGACGCACCTACTTCAGCTCCAGCTACTAAGGATGGTACTTTCTTATTCAATGGTGAAGCTGCGGGTGATAAACCTAACTTAGGTGGTACACAGATACCTGTTACCCCTGCTCCTGCATGGCAGCAAGGTAAAGGTTTCTGGGATGATGTTAATAGACAAGATACAGGCACAGCTCTACCGTCTGATGAAATCTACTAAGTAATGAGCCTAGTCTCTAAACAACCAACTAATAACTACGCTATTACTCAAGCTGAGGATGTAGTTAATAACGCCTTCTATGGAGGCTCTGACCCTAGTTTCATTGAAGGTGTAGTTGGGGGACATGAGACCTTTGGGTCTTGGTTTACCTCTGGCTTAACTGGAGCTATAGCTTCTAAGTTCTTAGGTGAAGAGTCCGAGGAAGAGTTATACATTAAACGTAATTCAGTTAACTACGGTATGGGTCGTATTAACGATACCTTAGAAGCTTTGGAAGCTTTAAGTAAGGTAAGAGGGTTTACTGAGGAAGAGATAGCTATTACGAAGGAGCTACAGGAACGTAAGGCGATGATTGAGCGTGACCTAGGTTATGCTAAGGCTACGGTGGATGGAGACCTAGATGCTCCTATAGATTCTGAAGGTAACTCTTTCAATGATAGATGGGGTGTTGGTGATGAGGACGCAGGAGTCTATGACTTCTTAAAAGGTGTGATGGCTAATCCTATTCACGCCACTGGTATTATCACAGGTGAGTTCTTAAAAGACTTACCTCTATCTGTAGCAGCCTGGGCTGGGTTAGGAGCTAAAGGTGCTAAAGGTGCTTCTGCTTTCAATACTATTATGAATAAGATTAATAGAATTGAACCTAAAGCTCTTAGAGGTCTAACTAAAGTAGCTACTCCTGTAGGTGTAGGTGCTGTAGGTGGCGCTGCGTATGAAGCTTCTTACTCTGCTCTTAATGAAGGTAAGGTTAAAGCTGATGATACTCAAGCAGGTGCTTCGTTTGGAGCTGCCTTTGGTTTACTTGCTGGTATGGGTGTCTTTGCTAAAGGTTTAGTACCTGAGCAGACAGTTAAAGCTGGTACGAAAGTAGCTAAAGGTGCTGATTATGAATCAGGTGCTGAGAAGTTAGATACTAAAGAGTTTGTAGATAGTGTTAATACTACTAGGGATACCGAAGAAGCTAACACCTTTATTCAATCTTTATGGAAAGAACATGACCAGCGTTTATTCCCTCAATTAACAGCTAAAGATTACACTATCCTATCTAGAGCTGAAGCTGCTAAGGCAGGCTTTGATTTGAAAGGTAAAGAAGGTAAGGGTTCTTTTGTGCGTACTGATGCTGAAGGTAAACAAACTATTATATGGGGTGAGAAAGAAACTAAAGCTACCTTCGATGGGTTAATTAAAGATTGGGATAGACACACCTCTAAAGGAGGTACGCTACAGAACGCTACGCCTAGACAATTAGGTTTTATTCAGAACCCTAAAGGTTATGAAGTCTTCCAGCTTGCTCACGAGAAAGCCCATGTGTTACAGAATAAAGAAGGCAGAACATACAAAGCCTCCCCTAATGATGTTGGGAGACCAGGTACATTTAATAAAGAAGTAGAAGCTAATCAACTCGCCTTTAATGAAGTTGATAGAGAGTATAGAAACAGTTTAAAGTCTTCATCCGATAAGTCAGAGGTGGTAGCTAACAGTCAAATGAAAGAAGCTGAGCAGTTCCTCCCTCCTGAGTACGAAGCACAACGACAAGCTTTAGCTAAAGAAGAAGTAATACCTGAAGGTGTTGCTGATTCTAAAGTAGCTCAAGTCTTAGAGACTCATAAAGGTAAGGCTATGCTTGGAGCAGCCACGGCTGGTTACGGTTTAACTGAAGGTGAGGATGCTCCTTACATGGCAGCTTTAGGTGCCGCTGCGGTGCTTGGTGGACCTAAAGCTTATAGAAAGTTAACTGAGATGAAGATTCCTCAGGAAGTAGCTAAGGCTAGATTACAAGCAGCTAAGGCTCATGAAGGTTTAGCTGTCTATGCTAAAGGTTTAGAGACCGTAGGTCAAGACTTAGGTGATGCTATTACATCTAGATTCCCTGGGGCTAAGGGTTTAGCTTTCTTAGATGTTGTTGAATCAGCTACTAAGCGATTTAAGAATAAAGAAGACCAGGCTTTAGTTAAGCAATGGAAAGACTGGCATAGTTTCTTAGCAAGACAAGGTGCTGAAGTAGGTTTATTTAAAGGGTCTAATCGTAAACAAGCAGGGTTACAATTAGTAGCTAACTACGCTTCTCATATTATTAGAGGTAAAGTTAATCCAGATGGTTCTGTAAGACCTTTAACTAATAAAGAGAAAGAAGAGTTAATCAAAGCTGAGGCTACTAAGATTAAGATTAAAGGCGCTTCTAGTACTGTTCATAACATTCCTAGGAAGATAATAGGTACTATTGAAGACCTTAAAGCTAAGGGCTATGCTGTAGTAGATGACCCTGCTCAGATTCTATCTATCTATACTCAAGCTATGGCTAGAACTATTCATAATAGAAAGTTATTAGGAGAGTTTAAACAGTTAGATTTAGGTACAAGGGATAAACCTTTACCTGCTTTGTTTACTAAAGACGAGTTCGACCAGTTCAAAGAAGGTGGAAGGTTGTCTAAAGAAGAACAACTACACTACGCTGAGTTTGACCACCCTTCTTTAGATGGTTATAAAGTTCATACTAATGTTAAGAGTATTCTTAATGACCACTTCGAGATAGCTAGAGAAGGTGGGTTTAACGACTTTAAGGAAGGTCTTCTTTCATTAAATAACTCTCTTAAGCGTGTCTTTGTATTCGGTTCTCTATTCCACGGACAAGCTTTGTTTATGTCTAGTATCTATTCATTAGGTCTATCTGGCGCTGTTAAAGGTATGTTTGGTAAAGGTAAGTTAGGTGCTGAACATTCATGGAAAGACTTTGAGTTAGGCTCTGGTCAGTTTAAAGAAGCATCAATGGAAGCTATTAGGTCTGGACTACAGATTGTTAATGTAAAGAGACAAGAGTTAGTTAACCCAGGTAAGGTTGAGTTAGATGACTTCTTAGACAAGCTAGGTGGTGTAGGTGTACAAGGTAAGAAAGCCTTTGGTGTTATTGATAAGGTTACTTGGGAGTTTTTACACGATAGATATAAACTAGCTGCGTACCTTAAGCATAAAGAGAAGTTGATGTCTAAAGGTATGGATGATGTTACCTCTGGTAAGAAGGCTGCTGAGTTTGCTAATGATGCCTTTGGTTCTTTAGATTGGAATGACTTTGCTACTAGATTATATAACTATGCTTACAATAAACCTGGTACTTTAAGAGGTAAGATAGCTACTAAGGTAGCACAGGCGCTCCCTGCTAATAAACGTAGGTGGTTAAACCTTGGTTTATTCGCACCTGACTGGACTATATCTAATATCAGGATTGTAGGTAAGACATTCACTGGACTACCTGAGGTTTCTGTAGCTGTAGCTAAACGTGTCAGAGACGGTAAGTGGGGTCCTAAAGAGAAAGAGATTGTACAAGCTTGGAATATGTATGCCGCTTATGCTGCCCGTGCTGGGTTCTATACTTCAGGTATGTGGTGGATGATGACTGAACTATTCAGTGATGAAGAGCCTACCATGGAAGCTTTAGGTGAGTTCTGGGGTGGTGAGACATCAGGTAAGTTAAACCTAGGAGGTGGAGAGTCTATGGTTATCTCTAAGCAGATTGCTGAGCCTATCCACTGGGTACAACACCCTCAACATACATTAATGAATAAAGCTTCTGTTGTACCTAAGACTATAATGGAAGGTATGTTTAATAAGCAGTGGTTCTCAATGAAGAAGGGCTTCCCTATGGGACCTAGTATTGTTGATATGAACACTGGAGAGACACACTATGGTAAATGGATACTTGGTAAAGGTATTCCTATTGTAGCTAAGCCTCTAATGCAAGATGATTTAAAATGGCAAGAAAGGTTTGAAAGAACATTCACGGGTTTCTTCGGATTCCCACAATACGGTAAACCAGAAGATTAATAACGGAGAATAACAATGGCAAGAGGCGCAGATGGTTCATTATTGACCAGCAAACAATTAAAAGAATTAAACAGACAACGCTTCATACAGGCTGTCGATGCAGGTAATTTGTACAACACAGGTCCTATTACTGACTCAGGTGGTACTGAGTTCGGTACTGATAGATGGGCTTCTTACTTTAAGTCTAATCCTGACGAAGCTCCTAGTGACTGGACAGGTGACTCTAAGTCTTACGTAGAAAAGCCTAAGACTGACCAAGAGTTCCTCGCAGAGATGGATAATATGGAGGTTTATGATGAAGATGACAACCTTATCTATGCTGACGGTCAAGAAGTAGGGCCACAAGACAGAGGACTTACAGGTAATAGAGATGGTGATGGTAGCTTAAGACCTGAGACTAAAACATCTATGCGTCCTGTTGATATTAAGGATGGTGAGATAACCATTAAAGACGAGCAAGTACCTACTGAAGAAGTGATGGCTGATATCGAGTCACGTAGAACACCTGAAGCGTTAGCGGCTGCTGAAGATAGAGCTGAAGATAGAGCTAAGCGTTTAAAGAAGCTTGATATGACTGATATCGATGCTGAGGTTGAAGCTGAGATGGCTATTGAAGAAGAGGACTCTATTGATACTTGGGCTACTAACTTTGATTCAATGTCTGCTGATATGTTTAACTCTATTAAACCTGAAGATATAGCTGAGTTAAGTGCTAATGCTCAGGCTGCTTTTAATCAAAAGAAAGGTATGACTCAGGGTTTAGATGAAGAGGTTGATGGTATGTTATCTCAGAAACCAAGTGACGCTTCTAAGACTGATATGATGAAGAGTGCTATGCTTAATGCTGGTCTTGATGAGACGCAGTCTACTGCTTTACTTGGTAAACTTAAAGGGCTTTGCAACTAATGGGAATGTTAATGGATGCTGCGGGTGCTATAGAAGGTTGGTTTAGTCAAGAAGAAGACCATGAGAAAGCGGGTTATGATAACTATGGTGACTATTGGTGGTCTATTAAGCCTGATAGAAATCAATTCGACCCTGAAGTAGACGAGTATGACGATGAATCATATGAAGCTGCTCATAAAGACTGGATGTCTAAAAAGCCTAAGTCAGGCTCTTGGTTAGGTGGTTATTAACTCAGACTAAACTAGAAGATAAACCCAGACTTATCCAGACCTGCTATCTTTAGTTGTTCTATTAAGTCTGCTTCACTACGCTTCTTACATCTACTTAGGTAGTGTTCATAAGCATCATCGTAGCTTCCTCCAGTGTTAGCTACCTTATCTGCGTAGTCCTCTGCTAATGCTTCACAAGCTTCTTTCTTATTCATTCACTATCTCCGTTTGTTGATATTCAATACGGGGGGTGGCTGAGTAATACTTCATAGCTCTAATCATAGCTACTTGTTTATCATTCTCAAAGTACACACCTTCTAAGGAGTCTAGCGTTGCTTTACAGTAATTATCTATGTCACAGTTGTTGTCACAGAATTGTCCACCTTTCTCAAGTTTCTTCTTCTTTGACCAAGACTTCGGCATAGCTACGTAGAACGTCATCTGGACGTATATAAGCTCCTTAGAGGGTGTGTAAGTAATATCCTTAGTAAGCTCCAGCATATCTTCTTTGAATTGAGCATACTTCTTAGGAAAGAAGGTACTCCACCTAGTTACTCTAGGTCTTGATGCTACGACTGGTGCTAAATTAAAGGTTACTTTCACTTTACTCTCCCCCGAAAGTTCTTACTATACCATTATTTTAGAGCTTGTGTTATTTTATCTAGCTTACCTTGTTG
>Ga0233445_1002121_pt1 | contig 13741 bp, 27 predicted proteins | sample SI_124_October20_5_FD_182779 | JGI IMG/M metagenome (GOLD analysis project Ga0233445, IMG submission 182779) | Seawater microbial communities from Saanich Inlet, British Columbia, Canada - SI_124_October2016_100_MG | ecosystem: Environmental > Aquatic > Marine > Inlet | place: Canada: British...
TGGATCCGTCCATTCAGGAGTAGCTAAAATTGCTAATATCTCATCATAATCATATTCTTGAGATTTCGTAGTTAGGGCTGTAACTGATGGTGGTGTTGGTAAATCGAATTTAACAAAAGTTTCTAATTCATCCACAGATTTTCTAACAGTATCTGCTGATGTTTCATAGACTTGGCTAAAGTCAATAGTGGATAATTCGCTTACGTTAAAGATAACAAAGCGTCTGCTTGGGTAGTGATTTGACATTGTTTTGTTTAATTATTTATATGAATCTTGAACTTTAAACTGTATAATTTGCTATATAGTCAACACAATCTTGTCTAATATTTGAACCAAACCATCTACTCATGTTTTCTTCGTCTTGGACCATGTATTTAAAAGAATGCATTAAGCAGTCTGAGCATGTATCAATTTCACCTTCTGGAATTTCTACTATTATAAAAGTGGGTATCATAATTTTAAATTTTGGTTTTTATATAAATCTTGATCTTTGTGCGTTATAATTTTGGAGGACTTCTGAGGATGATAAGGCTTTAGTGTAAATTCTAGTAGCATAAATATTACCTTCCATAAACCACTGTGATCCATCATATGTGCCTAATCTTAAATCACGTCCAAAATCCACAGATTGGTTTTGACCTGTTAATCCTGTGTGTGTATGTGTTAATATTCCGTTATTGTATACGTATCCTGCACTATCTCTATCGTACACCATTACAATATGGTATGTGTTTCCAGAGGTTAATAGACCACTACTATAGTGTTTGTTATATGGGGCATCAATGTCCATGTAAAGAGTCATTGTACCATTACCGTTAGCATAATAAGACATAGCGAATCCTGGTGCTCCGGATCCTCCTTTATTTATTACTCCAGTCCAGCCATTACCACCATCAATAGGTTTAAACCAAGCCTCTAAAGTGAAATCACTAGTACCAAAATAAAAATCTGTGCTATTACCAATTCTAATATAATCATTTGTACCATCAAAATCAAAACCCCCACCTTGGCTATCTATGTAAGATACCCCATTTACCAAAGATCCACTATATGAACCAGTTAATGAGTAAGCAGTAGTTGAACCACTTTCGTATGATACTAAATTACCAGCATCTAAAGCTAATACTAAACCATCTGTGACGATTGGTGCTTGGTGGTAGTTTTGGAGGATTTCACTATCACTTAACCCTTTAGTATATACTCTACATGATGAAAAATCAACACTTGTATGCCTTGTAGCACTAAGATCATAAGTGTTATTTCCAGTTGTATATAAATTATCACCCGAACCATAAGTAGTATTATATTTTTCAACTCCATCTATCCAAATAATAAACCTATTATCCCTACGAGCTCCAACTATATGGTGCCACTTATCATAGGCAACAGTAAAAGCAGGGTGGGTGTAATATCTACCACCCGAACCATTATCAAAACCTATCATAGTATACAAAGAAGTACCTATTTGGAAAAATCTGAAGTTATACCTCCCAAATATTGTATCACAACACCCAGTATATATACCTCCTGTATTGGGTTTATATACTATTTCTATAGTTTGATCAGTAGTACTCATTAAAGCTTGTGTTGTTCCTGAAAGTGTTGAACGATCACTTCTATACTCCATAATATCTGAATTATAAATATCTGAAGCTATTACCCAATCAGTTCCAGTTCCACTTAAATCATACCAATCTGTACCTGACCTGGGGTATGAGGAAACAAGACCGGCATTTAAAGCTAATACTAACCCATCCGTAACTATATTATTAGGCATATTCTGTAATATCCAAGTACTAGAACGACCTGCTAGGTAAACTAAAGCATCACTTTTAGATGAAACACTTCCCCCTAGAGTATTTGCTGCTCTAATTACTTCATCATCAGTAGTAACAGTCATAACAATTGGATTATTATTTAATCCTAAAGAATAAATAGCATATCCATTTGTAGGTGGTCTAAGAGTATTGTAATATCCCGTTGCTGATGTGGGGCCTAAGGCTTGTCCCCCATTTACAGCAAATACTAAATCCCCCCTTCTTAAAGCGTTTTTAGTAGGTTGGGAAGTTTTATGAGCGTATGGCATTTTTGATTATAAATATTAGAGAGAATAAATTGATGGAAGGTTTCTACAATAGCCTTTATCATTATCCATTCCAAACCCAACTAACCACTCATCCCCAATAGTAAAAGCATTAAAAAATGGTACTTTTGGTTTTGGACTTGTTTTTCTAGTAACTAAACTTACAATTGAAATTGTTTTTGGATGTTTTACCTCTAAATATTCTATAACAGCTGCCATAGTATTTCCGGTGTCGTAAATATCATCTACAATGTAAACATGTTTACCTTTTATTGGGGTTTCTAAATCTTTAGTGATTTGGATATCACCCTGTTTATTCTTGCTTAAATACGATTTAACGCGCATAAAATCACACTCCACATCAATTGGCATAGCTCGCACTAAATCGCTGTAAAACGCAAAACAACCATTAAGTAACCCAACCATTACCACTGGAGTACGGTCATCCCTATGCTCAGCTGAGATTTGTTTTGCTACTATTTTTGTTTGGAGGTCTATATCCTTGGGGTTAATCAATTCTATCATTTGGAAAAATATACTTTTTATTACGTTCTAAATACTATCACACACATCTTTCAGTATTAAAGGCCATTATGTGTGCTCTACCAGTAAATCTCCATCCTTTATCTCTTACAAAATTCATTACTACCGGATAAGATTCCATTAAACTTTCTCTATCATCCCCAGCAGGCATAGCCCATATTTTAGTTGGAAGATAATTCATTAATTCTTCTTTTGTAGGTTGGTCTAAACCATAAAAATTACAAAAACCCTTTTCAAGTAATTTATCTGCGAGTTGGTCAATAAATTCTTCTACTTCTTCTACCATAGATAATTTATTATCTAATACAGGTTTAAGATGAAAATCAGAGTGATGTATAATTGAATCTGCAATAGCTTCAACATTTAACCTTAAACGATTATGAGTTTTAACCATTTTTTCATCTGTTACCTTTCCCGAAGGAGTGAGAGCACCCACAACGGGGACACTATTACTAAACTTAGGACTAATACTAAGCAAATTAATAGGATAATCGGTAGGAAGAAAATGAGATCCCTCAGTTTCAATAGTAATAAAGATATTGTTTTCATGTGCAAAATGTGTTAATTCGTTTACTAAAGCAGAATGCATTGTTGGTGATCCTCCAGTTAGCATCATTTCTTTAATATGAGGGTTTTCCTCATACATTTTAATAATGTCATTAAAATTAAATATTCCTTTTTCTGGGTGGATACTTGTATACCAACTATCGCACCAACCCCCCTCACCAAAATAACATCTGTGGGTACAACCGGTTGTTCTAACTACAATAGTAGGGTAACCTTGACGGCTACCCTCACTTTGTACTGCAGTATAAATTTCTAATATTGGTAGTCTTTTACTATAATCTTCTATTCTTTTTAACATATGATTTTTTTAAGTGGTTTTTTATTCACTATAATACGCAGTATTTTCCAATGCTCCATATTATTCTTCGTATATTGATGAATTTTTGTCAGCTTCCCAACATTCTACTTTTACACATTTGCATCTACCTGCGTCGGTCAGTGCTAAACGTTCATTAAATCTATCATAGACTAATTTAGCACATGATTCTGCTCCCATTTTATCCATAACTCTTAAAGAACAAAGTCCTTCTTGAGCAGCTCCCTCGAAAAAATCTAAATATGGATCATCTTTTTCAATTAATAATGTATGATCCCACATAAAATCCATCCAGGTTTTTAATCCATTACCCGGTGTAGGTTCAGCATCTACTGCTTTAAATCCTCCATAATCAACAACCCAATTCATATCATCCAAACCATCATTACCATCTAAAGGAGTATTTGATTCAAACCATACTTTAAATTTTAAAGCATACCCATGTAAAAGTTTACAATGTGAATGTTGTGCTTTGTGTTGTCTAAGAGCTACCGAGTAGTTATCGAATACTTTTGTTGATTTATATTTACCCATTGTACCAATCTAAAATTTGTTGTTCTGAAAGTTGTCCTACTTTTCTTGAAATTTCCTTACCATCTAAATCTGTTAAGACCATAGTAGGAACACTTTTAATATTATACTGTTGAGGTAGTTGAGCATCATAATCAACATTTACTTTTCTAACTTTAATTCTACCTTGTTTCCCCATTTGCTCAATTAGGGGAGTCATTACTTTACAAGGTCCACACCAAGGTGCGCTGAAGTACAAAATTCCTTTATTCATTTTTTTAATTTTTAATTTATACTAATTCTTCGATTATACCTATTGCTTCACTCAATATAAGTAAAGTAGTTGCGGCAACCAAATTAAAGGGAAGGAAGATGTATCCTAATATCCTTACACCAGATTTGATAAAACTTATTTTTTGATGTAAGTAAGCATCAGGTAATTCTTTGATATTAGCCCCTGCTAATTGACTAACTATCTTATTTACTTCTTTTTCCACTTTTGGATCATTTACTGGTACAGAAGTGTTAATTGTGGATCTTTTAGCGTCCATTATTTCTCTATCACTCATAATTATTTAATATTTAATTGTTCCTTCTCATATTCTGAAAGAACTTGTTCGACATATATTTTAGCTGTTTCAAAATCAACAGGACCTGTTTCATCAGCATACTGTACTGGGTCAGGTCTACCCAATTTTATAAAGGCTTCAACACGTTCTACAGATGATGCTGATTTATAATCAGACCATCCTTCAGGTGTTGGTTTATATGAAGTATTTGTTCTAGCATAAACTTCATCAAAATCTAATCCTAATTTTTCACATAATTTTTCCCCATCTTGTAAAATGGTAAATTTATCACCTTTAAGATAAGGTGTATAATAACCTACTCTCTCAGCATCCCAATTACCTTCTCTAAAGGCATGGTCATCAGCATCTCTAAATTCTTGTCTACAATCAGGATAAATATCATGATCACCCGCATGAATTCCTAAAGCAATTGATGTTGATTCTTCTGTTTTATTTGCTACTGATAATGCTACTGCTTGAGTAATAGAAGCAAATATTTTGTTTCTATTAGGCACTACTGTAGCTTTCATATTTTCAGCAGCATAGTGTCCTTCTGGGACTTCATCACCCCCTTCAATTAAAGCTGAGTTGAGAAGGTCTACTAGGCCATATAATGTAATTACTTGAAAAGTTACATTATGACCATTTCTTTTTAAATAATCTACTAATGCTCTTGCTCTTTTGAGTTCAACCTTATGTTTTTGGCCATAATCAAAAGACAAAGCTGTTACGGTTTGAAATTTATCAAGACATTTAAGTAATAATGTACTTGAATCCATACCACCTGAAAGTGATACTACTGCGTGTTTTGGACGTTGTGAGTCTTTAAAATTTAATCCCAATTGTGTCATTTTTATTTATTTATATTTGCCAGGTATTTTAAGCGTATAGGCTAACGCTATTACATATCAATTAATCTATGTTGTTTTTGTTCAGTAACCACACCAAAATGAGTACCTTGTATTTTTACACTCCCCCCCTGTTTGAGAATTTTTCTAAATAATCCCTCTTCTTTTTCAGTCCAAAATTCACTAAGTGCGAGGATTTCATCCTTAGTTGCTAGTAATTTGGATTTATTAATATAGATCTTTTGATTTGATCTAATGGATTGTTTTTTAAGTGCCATATTACATAAATTTTGGTATTCTAAATTTTAAAATTGGGGTACCATTAATGGTGGGTTGGCCCATTTCATCAATACCAATTTCTTTTACTTTTACTGGTTTGTTTCTAAATCTTCCAGTCATTATAGTATCACCTATTTTTATGGGGATTTTGAAATAATCTTCTATATATGTTGCTTTCATATGCAATTAATTTTTCTAAATTTATCAATATTATATTCTAATAGATCATAATCAACCTGGCTATCTAACATATAGAAATAATCATTCATATTTGCTTTTGGTTTTTTAAATAAACCTGAGTGAGTATATTGAATGTCTTCTAGAGTTGCCATTACAGGGTTTGATGTGTCAATTGATTCAATACAATTTATACCTTTATACCACCCAAATTCTTGGGGAACCGCACAACCTAATAAATGAACTCTATCATCTTGTTTTAATTCTCCAGTTTTAAGTAAAGTAGATATTACAAATAATCTTCCTAAAGCTTTTCCTAAATCTTTGTTGGGGTGAGTACAAATATCATTATAATAACTAGCTCCATAAGAAAAACAGATTTTACCATACCCTAAATCTTTATAAGCTTTAACACATTGAGCTGCTTCATGTAATGTTTTTGCTTGAACTACAGCTACTTTTTCTGTATTTTCGGGGAAACCATATAAATTCCAAATTTCAGCATTTTGAACTGATTCAATACAATTTTCCCAAACATCCGGTACTATAAATTCATTAGGTTCTAATTCATTAACCCAATGTATAAGACGTTCATGATTATAAGCCTCACCTAATTCATGAAGTGAATTATCCATTATAATATAACGACCTTGTTTTTTAGCTTCTAAAAAATATTCTAAATAAGCAGGTTCCTCATCTAATAAGTGAGGGAGGCAATAATCATAATCATTAAATTTTTTACTATCTTCTAGTAAACAAAGAGGTGTTTCGTGACTTACTTTCATTTCTATAACTTTTTAATTTATACTTAATATACGAATAGGTCGGCAATAATCCAACCCCACTTAAAAGAAGAGTAAAAATATTTGGATGCCAATGCTCACCACAAAGACCTAATGCATGTTTTATTGCTTCTATCATAATTTAATTACTTAAAGGTGCTTTAATTGCTGTTGCTGAAGTGTAGTTTATTAATTCGTAGTCAAATTCTCCATTTAAAATATCTACATTTGATAGTTTAATAGTAGGTAAATCAAAACCATCTCTACTAACCTGTTCTTTTGCTTGTTCAATATGATTAGAGTATAAATGTACATCACCTAAATTACCAATCAATTCATCAGTTACCATATTCACTTCCTTAGCAATCATTTCAAGTAATAAACCATAAGAAGCAATGTTGAATGGTAAACCTAAGAATGTATCTACTGAACGTTGATTCCACATTAGAGAAATTGCTCTGGTTGGGACATTAACTTCACTAAATACTTTTTCATTTTCTTCTTTTGTATGCTTTTTAAACATTGTAATATCTTCTGTAGTGTGTTGACTCATAGGCATATAGGTACTGTTCCATAATCTAAATCTTTCTTCAAAACTCAACTCTCTTGTATAAACTTGAAATCCATAATGGCATGGTGGAAGTACCATTTGGTCTATCTCACCAACGTTCCATGCTGAAACCATTAATCGTCTTGAATCTGGATTTGTTTTAAGTTCGTTGATTAGGTTTTCGATTTGGTCTATACCATCAATTATAACTTTAATCTCACGAGTCATACCCCCATGTTTTGATTGCGAACCATTGATTACAGGAGCCCCATTTTCATCTAAATATGCACTGGGTATCCATGGCCTTGAGTTCCAACTTCTCCACTGCGAACCATATCCAGGACCTAAATCACCCCACTTCTTAGCAAACTCATCATCATGTTGAATCATTGCAATAAACTTCTCCATTGAGAATTTTCTTTTAGTAGATTTACCTTCTACTCTCTGAACTAGCAAAGTTTCACCGGGGGCATTACCTTTTTCAAATTCCATTTCATATCTCTTATAAGCATCACCATTCCAAATGTTACATCCATTATTGACAAGATATTTAATGTTCGTATCACCTTTAAGAAACCATAACAGTTCTGTAGTGATTGTTTTAAATGGCATTTTCTTAGTTGTTAGTAATGGAAAGCCTTCAGACATTGAGTGTCTAATTTGCATTCCAAATTTAGATAAGGTTCCGGTTCCGGTTCTATCTCCTTTTTCCCTTCCATTATACAGGAGTTCAGCTAAAATACCTCTGTATTGTTCGTCTAATTTATTCATATTTTTCTTGGTCTTCCTCTTTTAGATTGAATTCTTAATTTTTTACCATATTTTATCTCACAGTGACGATACAATTGTAATAATGTTCCTCTAAATTTAAGGATTTCATCATCGTAATCTTCTTTAGTCATTCTAAATTCCTTGGACAATTTTTCTTCCATTTCGTTGATTCTTTTTTCATAATACTCCTTCATACGATGGTCGTTATGTTCATCTTTATTCTTGTCATACCAACGCTTCCACCGTTCACGTTTTGCGTGTACACGTTCTTCATCAGTATGATATTTCTTCCTTCGTCCCATCTATATATAAATATAAAAGTTTTACAAAAATCGTTTGGTATTTAGTAGTTTGTATTTAATCTAAATTACATTATTTTGCAGGTGCCACTCGCAGATATCTCTCGTATAATAGTATCTATTATATTTTTTAGCTTTATACTCATACGTATAAATATACCTCAACTAAAATTGTGAGCCACTAGTTTCCAAATTGGCATAACTATTTATCTCACCTCTAAATGTTGAATCCTCAACATATTTGGTAAGAGACCTATTTACTAATTTTTGTAGTGTTATATCGCTATCGAATGATGCCTGTTTGAATCGAGAATAAATATTCTTGATAATCTTCACCGTAGTTAATTTGGTAGGCGTGTCTTTTGTCATCTCTTTATGTATTTATTTATATATAAATATAAAAAAACAAAAGAAATGAAAATACTAGGTAAAATGTAGTTTCTCTACTACTCTGGTTAGTTTTATCTTATCGGTTACAAGTACGTTTGATGTACTATGTGCTTTATCTCGGATACCAGTCACCTCACATTCAACTAATACGAGGTCACGTTCTCTTCTGAATTTCTTTACGAACTTTCTACAATCATCTATATCTCTTAGTACGTGAAATCCCGATGTATACATCTTTGATGTCTTTCTACTACCATCACATACCTCGTTGATATCAGCAGTTAACCACTCATTCATTGGTAATTCTCGTGTACCATTTAAGGCATGAAATAACGTATGTAATTTACCGTTTTTTCGTTCACAAATTCTATATGCTATCATATTTCTACTTAAAATCTTTACAAATTTTACGTTCGGAAAACTCACACCAGTCACAAAGTCTGGTAACATTGGTTCGGTAATCTATGTTAGTACGTCTATTTCCATCCTCATCAAATACGGTATCTACAAATTCCATGAATCCTTTCCATGCCATGTTTATTGACGGTTTACCATTTGCAGGTACGAACTTACTTATTCTCGGTATTGGGTATTGTGCATTTTCATCTATCTTTCGTTTGAAAATGTGATACTCCACCCTTATTCTATCCATTGAAACATTATATTTTTCTGAATAAAACTTTTTGTACAATAATAACTGTGATGTTTTTGTCTTATCATTCTTTTGCCATTTGCTCCAACCTTTCGTTGAGGTTTTGATATCAATTATGATAATTTCATCTGATGATATATCTTGTAATATCACATCTATAAAACCGATAAAATGTACATTATCTCGTATCTTGGCATTAAGTGGTAATTCTATACCTAATAACTTAAATCCTGATTTAGAGTAGTATTTGGTTAACTTACTAGTAAATTGTTTCAATGCTAATCTACCATCACCGAACGCCTCTTCAAGTTCTTCTTGTGTACACGGATCAACACCTTTTTGTTTCTTTCTGGTATCCGTAAATTCCTTTATCAGATTCTTTTGCAACAACAAGGTCATATCTATTTCCAATGCTTGTTTCTTAGATACACCGTACATTACGGACAAAAAGTGTTGAACTGTTTCGTGAAGTGCAGTTCCGAAAATGAAGTGAATGTTACTACCTGTTTCACCCAATTTATCTATATATTGTAACTTATATTTTTGTGGACAACCATGCCACGTAGAATATTGGCTGTAGCTTACACGTGCCATTTATATTAGTTTTTTCGTTATCTTTAATATAACTTCTTCTTCCTCTGATGTTAATAAATGAGTTGCATCGTATAATTTTCGTATCTCATCGTTCCATATCGTATCATTTGCGTTACGAAGTACCGTTCCTTTTTCTAAATGTCCCTCATCTGTTAACCATTCTATTATGTCTGTGATATCATAATCACTACAATTATCCAAAAATTCGTCAACATCAACATCGACATCTACATATGTACTATAATTCATTTTCTTTATTTTTTATTTATATTACTAATATACAACATTTTTTTGGATTATCCTAATTTTTTATAAAAGGATTGTAACTCTCGTAATAATTTAATTATCTTACTATCAGCTTTATAATATTCAGATAAATATCCAAACGATTTATCCTCATATGGAATTTCACTCGAATATTCAAGGTGAATCACACGACCTGTACCGTTACACCGTTTACATTTTTCAATAACGTATTCACTATTATGAGTGCCAACGTCATGACTGGTTTCACCAGTTCCGTTACATGTTTTACAAATTTTTATATCCATTATTCTAGTTCTAATTGATTTTCATTGAAAATATGAAGTAATCCATACCCAACCATTTCACCAACTACTCTAACATCACCTTTTGATGTTACGAATACCGAAACTATTGTACATGGAAATTCATAACCTTTTGGTTTGTAGGCTTTTTCACCTATTTCAAATTTGTGTATCATTTCTTTGGTAATTTAAGTTTCAATTTCGTTATCTGTTTAGGATCAATTCCATATTTCTCACATACATATTTTATGTGTTCTCGTCCTTCAAGTGTGGCATATAGTATTTCTACGTAATCGGTTGCTTCTCTGATTGAACATTGATAATCTACTTTAATCAAGTCTATTAACCACGATTCAAATTTTGAATCACCTTTACCCTTTACATATTTCAAGTAATACCTACCTTTTGGTATCAATCCAATGTATACCTTATATAATACCTCTGGATCTAATGCTTGTGTGTATGGTTGTAACTCTGATATTAGGTCTATCCACTCGTGACGCATTGATAAAAATCTATGTATCATGTAATTGCTCCATGTTTTTTTCGATGCCTCAGTCAACGTATCCCAATAATTTGGGTCTTGTGTACTCGTTATCATTTTTATATGATCGAAGAGTGTTTTTGGTTTTACTACTTGTTCTTCGGATTGTTTCTTTTTAGCCATTATTATTTTTTTTTCTTGCTTCTCTCATTTTTGCTTTGGTTTCTTCTGAATGTTTCTTACCATAAAAAGAATTAGATTTTCCTTGTTGATTGTTACTCATTTTTGCTTTGGTTTCTTCTGAATGAGTTTTGTCTTTCCAATAATGTACATTATTAGTTAACCATTGTTTTATCGAATTTGATATTTGTAATTTTGTTTCCTCTGTATGATGTTTGTTATACATAGGATTCAATACACCGCTAAAATCTGGATGATTTTCTTTTAATTTACGTTTAACTTCAGCTGAAAATTTTCTATTTCTTGCTCCCTCACCTCCATCTGTCATATTTACAAGATTTCCTTCACCTAAATCTTTTCTACCATATACCGATATAAGTTCAATTTCTCTTAATTTAGCTAATTCATAATCATCAAATTCATCATAAATTTCTACACTATACCCACACTTGCTTACAACATTGTACCAATGTTTATTTCTATTGTGAGTTGAATATGCTCTCTTTTTAGTTTTGCCAATTCCAACATAAAAAATCTCATTAGTATCATTTCGCTTGTGAATGTAAACTATTGCCTTTTTTCTCATAATATTTCTCCATACGATGGGCGTTTATTTTCTCTTTATTCTTTTCATAATAAAGTCGATTCCACTCTCGTTGAGCCACTTTTAACTCTTCCTCAGAATATTTCTTCTTTCTTCCCATCTATATATATAAGTATAACACTATGATAAAAACACTATGATAATTGGTAATTTATATTGATTCCATTTATCTTAACGATTTAAGTTGTTCTTGATAAATTTCTTCGAATTCATCCTCTACATCATATATTGATTCCCATGACTCACCACATAGTTGTTCCCAACCCTCACCAATCTCATGAACCTCATCAGTATCACGGCGATAGAACGTTGTTACCCCATGTTCTTCTATTTCAAAAAGAATATATTCACATTTCCAAGCGTTATAACATTTCATATTATTTCTCCTTTACACCTATACTTTTTAACACCTCTATATACAATTCACTATTAATCTCACCACAGTTACCACACAAATATACTTCAAGTGGTATTACTGTATCTGCTGGTTGACCTGTTAGTAATTTGGATATCTTTCTAAATTTTATACCAGAAACAAATACAGTGCCCCCACATTCAGCACATTTCATTTCTACTGAATCTGTTATGTTAAATTTCGGTTGCTGTGGTTGTTGTTCTTTGAGTGGATTACCACCCATATCTACTGTTTTTCCCATTGTTTTGTTTTTTATTTAATTACACCGAGTATTTGGATAATCGACGCCATAAACGGTATCTCTTTATCTATACTCAATGCATCTTTATGTTGTGATTCTGCTAATATTAATATTACCGCCGATGTGTTACCACCTGCATACGTATCCACTTTCTCATACAAAAATGTATATAATTCCGAGAAATCTTGAATCCGAGAATCCGCAATCAATTGTCGTGAATTCACATACGCATTTCGTGAATCTATATCTGATGATAAAATCTGTACAAGTTTTGCCTTTGTATCTGAATCTATGATATTAGCCACATCTACCTTTAATTTACCTTTTGATGAATTAAGTTGACAGGTATTGATAATCTTACGTATATCTGGATACATTGAATCAATAATCGGTACTATATCTGGTAACTCATACGTTACATTTTCAGCTGTTAATATCTCACTCACCTTTATTGCAACATCTTTTTTTGTTGGTGGTATCACTTGGAATGATTGACACCTACTCTGTATTGCTGGTATGATACGTTCCACGTAATTACACGTAAGAATAAACCTACAATGTCTTGAAAATGTTTCCATTAAATTACGTAATATTGCTTGAGTTGCGGGTGTTAAATAATCAGCCTCATCAAGTATGATCACTTTCAAATCTTTGAATCCCACCGTTGATGCAAATCCCTTTACTTTATTACGTACCATATCCACGTTGTTCTCGTCCGATGCATTGATTGTAATACTATCACATTCAATTGTGTTAACTAGTAATTTAGCCAATGTGGTTTTACCCGTGCCTGGTTTACCATAAAATAACAAATGTGGTATATCACTATTTGTTAAGTAATCTGCAACCTTTTCCTTTAGATGATCGTTACCGATATATTCATCTAATGTGCGTGGTCTGTATCGTTCACACCAAAGCGTGTTTGCTTCTTGGTTATCTACTTTTTGTTCTTCGAAAAATCCCATATTCTTAATATAATTTACCTAATCCTTCGTTTATAATTTGTTCATTGATACTCACCGTTTCACCAGCTAAAAAGATAGTTCCAATGTATCTACCATATTTACCCTTTTTATCTTTATTGGTGTGTAATAACACATCTTTATCCAAAATCTTTTCACGTAACCAATCACGACTGATAAGTCCACTTTCACGTTCTTCACCGCGTAATTCTGGTGTATCTACATCTGCCAATCTAATCTTTTCTGTTATCTTCACATTACACCCAAGATCAATAAGTGCAGTTACGGTATCTCCATCATATACTTTTATGATATGTGCTTTGTAGTTATATAATTCCATAACTTATATTCCTACCATTAATAAATCTGAATCTCTG
>Ga0233445_1002126_pt1 | contig 13685 bp, 10 predicted proteins | sample SI_124_October20_5_FD_182779 | JGI IMG/M metagenome (GOLD analysis project Ga0233445, IMG submission 182779) | Seawater microbial communities from Saanich Inlet, British Columbia, Canada - SI_124_October2016_100_MG | ecosystem: Environmental > Aquatic > Marine > Inlet | place: Canada: British...
TATAGCCACAACTTATCTTGATTTTTAGCGTTCCAATCTTCTGATGCCTTGAGTGTAAATTCTTTATTTAAAAATTTAAAACTGCTCTCACCATACATCTTTTGTGAGCACTGTATAACAGGCTTGATCTTACTATAAGGATATAAGTTTTTAGGAATATCAAATAGATTTACTTTGGACTTGATAAATTTACGCTTAATCCTATTCAATATTTGACCAGCCTTCAAATACTTAATAGTATTAAATAAAAGCTGAAGTTTTTTAAGCATTAATTACGCAATGAATTGGCAACTTCAATAGATACTCTTGAACTCTCCATTACTTCTTCATAAGATATAGGTGATTCTTTCCCATTAGCAATAGATTCAATAAAAGCTTTAGCGCAAGCCCTTTGCCCTTTATCTTGTTTGAATAGTTTCATTTTCTTAAAACCAGGCCAACCATACCCTGTAAGTACACGGTAATTATCCATTTGCAAAACTGCATCATCACAAAAAACCTCTACACGCTCTTTTGGAAATTTAGATCCGCCATTAGACAAATAATGAATCGTTCCAAATGAACCATCCTCAAAAGAAAGTGTAATAGATGCCTTATCTTCTCTCACTTCAACCCCTGGAACGCTACCTATCATAGTAGCGGTAAAACCATTAATCTTGTGACCAATTAGGTGTCTCATAAGATCTATAAAGTGGCACCCTTCACCGATAATCCTCCCCCCACCAATCAGAGAATTTTGAACCCAATGCTCGCTAGGAATGGCGCCAGCATTAACAGTCATAATAATAGATTTAGGAGATCTATGACTATTCAGCAACTCTTTCATCTTAACTATATGTGGAGCATAACGACGGTTAAATCCAACCATTAGTCTAACAGTATTAGACTTATTCGCTTTATGATAAGTCTTATCGATAACATCGAGCTCATCTAAAGTTAAAGCCAGTGGCTTCTCAACAAATACATTTTTCCCAGACTTGAGTGCATCAACCACTTGTTGTGCATGAGCATCATGCCTAGTAACAATTGATACTGTATTAACTTTATCGTTATTCCACAAATCCTTAGTTTCTGTAGAAGCTGTAGTAAATTGATTTTTATTACCATGATGTACACCACTAATTCCGCCACTAGTCACCAATGTATCCAACACAGCGCCAGCTTCTTTAAATGCAGGAATTAGAGTCCTCGAGGCATAATTTCCAGCACCAATAAAACCTACACAAGGGGTGGAGGGATCACTATCTTTAGTAGACTGGACATTTAATTCAACCTTAGATTTAGTTAAAACTTCTCGACTTTGGCTAGGATAATTTAACACAATACCTAGTGCATCAGGATTATCTAACAAACCATAAGCGTCAATTGCATTTTCAATATCAAAATGATGCGTAATCACAGATTTAACATCTAACATGCCAGATGACATCATATCTAATACTGCTTCAAAATTACGTTGCTCAGTCCAGCGTACAAAGCCAATAGGGTAATCATTACCCTCATCTTCATAGAAGGAATCATATCGACCAGGTCCATAAGAAGCAGACACTTGAAAAGTAATTTCCTTTTTAAAGAAATCATCCCGACGTAAATTTAGCCCAACTACACCAACTAGCACAATCCTGCCACGTTTACGACACATTTCAGCGGATTGATGTATAACTTCATCAGACTGAGTGGCTGCGGTTATTAATACACCATCAACGCCTCGACCTCTAGAAAAACCTTGTGCAACAATAACAGGATCTTCGCCTTTTGATAAGTCAACCGTTTCAGCGCCGAATTTTTGCGCCCTTTCGCATTTTTTGGAATCAAAATCAATACCCAGTACCCTGCAACCATTCGCACGCAACATCTGCACACATAACAAACCAATTAGGCCTAGACCTGTAACTACAAAACATTCCCCCATAGTGGGCTGCATAAGACGAATACCTTGCAATCCAATAGCGCCTAATACCGTAAATGAAGCGGACTCATCATCAACATTATCTGGAATCTTCACACAAAGATTTTTTGGAACACGAACTACTTCAGCATGATTTCCATTAGAAACAACCCTATCACCAGGCTCAAATCCCTCAACATCACTCTCTAAAATTACACCGGCATTACAATACCCAAGAGGAAGGGGCTGATCTAACTTAGACCTTACCGCATCAACTGTAGTCATTAAGCCATCAGTCAAAACCTTATTAAGAACCATTTTTACTTTGTCTGGTTGTTGCTTAGCTTTTTTAAAATAACTAGCCTTTCCAAAATCCACCAACATACGCTCAGTGCCTGCAGAGACCACTGTTTTACTCGTGGCAATCAATATGTTTGATTTAATATTTTTTGGACAAGGTACATCAACTAGTGATGTTTCTCCATTTGATAGATTTTGTAATATTTGTTTCATTCTTTAACCTTGAATCTCTGTTTAATTATATTGGATATAACCATTTCTTCAATATGCAGCATGAGTCTTGTTGATAATTCTATTTCATCCCAATTTCTAATTAGAGTATTTGAAAATGGCTGCAATACAGTTGATTTATGGCCATTATTTTTTGGCCAGTGTTTATACTTTTTAAAATACGACCCTTTCCAGATCTTTGTACTCCTATAGTCATCTATTTGAACATTTACATCGTCTTTTTGAAAATTAATCATTTCTCTTACACCTTCAAAAGGCTCGCCCCTAGAAGTAAAGGTTATATTGATTAAATCATGGTTCGAAGATACTATTGAAACCCCTATATTATCACTTGGTAATTGTAAATCACTATAAGAGATAATTACATCTAAAAATTTAGGAAAGCTATTTGACCAAGATAAAATATATACTGACAAATCGATCCAATGCCCTAAATTGGACACTATACGAGTTCCTTCGGATGGATCCCTATACCAATGATCTTCCGGTATAAAATGACCAGAAATAAAGCATGATAAGGTAATAGGCGTATTGTTATCGATAAAATTATCTTTTATAATTTTTATCGATGGAGAATGAGGTCGATTGTAACCAACATATATTTTTTTATTGGCTTTTCTAACTGCGTGTGATAATAAATCTAACTGTTGCTTATTGATAGCTATAGGCTTTTCAATAAAGACATCGCAGCCTCGCTCTAAAAAATCAATTGCATACTGCGTATGGGTTGCATGATTAGACGATATATACGCAATATCTATATTATTAGAATCTGATATTTTATACTTGTCTCCTATATCTATAGTGTTATATGCATATGCCAATGAAGATGATGCCTTTGGATCTATATCCAAAGAAAATACAATTTTTGCATTTGTTGATGTAGATAAGTAATATGCAATTGATGAAAATGCATGATGGCCGCACCCAACGAGTCCAACTTTTTTTCCACTTGTTGAATACAGAGGAAATTTTAATATCAACCAAAATTTAAATCTAGGCCTAACTCTTCCAATTACCTTTGTTAAGGTACGGAAAATGCCATATATCTTTACAAAACGAACTACTTTTTTTATTCCTTTTTCCATTATATTAATTACCTCTCCTGGAGTTAAATTCAAACAGTGTCAGTATCACCCTGAGAGGTGGATGAGAATTTTCAACTAAACTCACAACATCTGTAATTAGTAAAATTTTATTTTTGAACATTTAAAACCTCTTTGAATATATTTAAAATATTATGATGTTTAGCCATTTCACTCTTTTTCAACCTATCTTGTAAAGATAAAATTAGTTCAGAGTGCGGGCTGTCACTGTTTAAAACAACCTGAATTGCATTTAATAAAGAGTCGCTATTTAATGTGTCATATAGATTCATATTATCGCCATAAACTATTCTTGCATAACTCTCATTTGGAGCTATTGTAATTACTCCATTTTTTATGCCCTCAATTACATGCAAACCTAACGTTTCGATAATGGAGGTTGAAATTAAAATTGTATTGCTACAAAACAACTTATTCATTTCATCTTGACTATCAATATAGCCAAGATAATTTGTTTTAGAGTCTAAAGCAGAATCCCATATTTCAGAATTATAAAGCTGATCTTTAGTTAAAGTAATATTTATCTCATAATCAATATTTAATCTGTCGAATGCAGTCAGAGCATTCACAAATGTAATGAAATTTTTATGTATAAATTCAAAATGCGGCCCAACTATATATAAAAATTTAATTATCTTTGAAAAGTTGTATTTTCTTGGAAGACTAAAGGCATCACTACAAACATCAATATCACTTTTTTCATAAAAAATTTTATTCTTAGTATCAATAAAATCCGATAAACAGTCTTGAACATGGTTAGATTGAACTTCAATATACTTAGACTGGTTTAGCATAAATCTGAAATAAAGTCTTTTAAAAAATACTTGCTTAAACCATTCAAAATATGCTTTTTTCGAATGGTAAACAGCGTCAAGATTTCTAGAATAAAAAAGTAAATTATGAACCTTTGTTAGCTGAGGAATATGTGTCAAAAAATTTAATTGCGCAGAACCTGAAAAATTATAAATTAGTTGGATATTATACTTTTTAACCAACCCCCTAAAAACAATATTTTCATAAAACACCCTATAAAGCAACCCACTTCTAACCATTATAAAATTAAATTCTTTATATTTAATTTTTAGTTTCCTAATATTTTTACTACTATTGCAAACAATAAGAAATGCATTTGATTTATCAGCGGTGCACTCTAATAACGCTTTATCTAGAACAACAATTCCACCGGAGTCTGTAATACCAAGCGCATTAATCAAAATATTCATATTTTTCTTTCACCCTTCTGTAACAATAAAGCCATCAAAAATATAAGAACACCTGGAGAAAAATAACCTAATATAAAGAACTATCAAAAAAACCAAAAATTCCAAATTCAGATATTAATTTTGAGGCCAAAAACGACCCATCTGCTCTATTCTTGTATTCTCCTGCAATTGAATAAATCAATTCAGCTTTATCACCAGTCAAAGTATTAGCCACATTTCCAAACCCGACTACCTTCTCAATTTCTACAACCGAATACCTAATATTTTCATTCTGACATTTTACGATATATCTCTGCGTAGAGTTCCGATACTGCTGCTGAAGAAAAATTTTCACTATTCTTCAAACCGGCTCTAATGAGTATTTTCCTGTATTCAACATTAGTTATAATTTTTTGAAGGCCTTCATATATAGAAACAATGTCATACGGATCAACCAAACATGCATCTTTACCGGCAACATCGTTCATTGGGTGTAAATTACTAGTAATCAACGCTCTGCCAGATGCCTGCGCCTCCAGAATTGGCAGGCCAAAACCTTCATACAAAGACACGAAAGAAACAATGTCAGTTTGTCTATATTCCTCTACAATCTGCTCCTCAGTCAATCTCGTTGCGCTAGAAAAAGAGATTTTATGATAATTAAGAATGTCCTGCTGTGTCGGATTGATATCGCCAATTATTCTTAAATTACAATTTAATAATGCTACTGCTGCTATTAAATTCTCTAGGTTTTTATTCGGACCCGTTCCGATACATAAAATTCGAGGATTCGATACGTTGAATTTCTTTGATGTACTAGTGAATTCTTCCGAAATACAATTAGGAATGACGGTAATTTTACTAGAATCAACCCCTCTCATCGCATCGTCAATTGAATTTTTATCTCTTACATCGCCAATATGAAACTTAAGTTTATCATTATTGTAAAACTTTCTCATGTCATCTTGCTTAAGCTCATCTCTCGAGAAAATTCTTATCTCTTTAATGTCAGTAGTTAAAAACCTTTTTAATACAACGCCACCAAATGAACCCGTGCCACCAGAAATCAATAAAACCTTATTTTTGAACATTTATAACCTCATTAAATACATCTAAAATACTACTAAACTTTTTCATTTCACTTTGCCTTAAATCATCTTGTATGGATAAAATCCTCTCACTATAAGACTTCTTATAATTTATTACAGTCATTATGGTGTCAAACAAAGCATCTTTATTAAATAACTCATATTTAAACATATTTTCTCCATAAACCGTATTAGCGTACTCTTCATTTGGAGCAATAGTAATAATACCACTCTTAATGCCCTCTATTACGTGCAATCCCAGCGTCTCAATAATAGAGGTGGAAATCAGAATTGTATTATCGTAAAATAATTTTGTCATTTGCTCTTGATCACTTATGTAACCAAGAAAATTTGTCTTGCAATTAAGTGATGAGTCCCAAACATTAGAATTATTAAGCTGGTTGTAGCTCAAAGTTATATTTATTTCAAAATTAATACCCAAACTATCCAGGCCTAACATTGCATTCGTAAAGTCTATAAAATTTTTATGTATGATCTCAAAATGAGGGCCTACAATATATATAAAATTTATCTTATTGTGAAAATCATATTTTTTTGGACTTTGAAAGTCTTTTCGTAAGACGCTAATATCACTTTTGATATAAAAATTATTTTTATTAACATCAATAAAATCTGATAAATATTTTTTAACATGTATAGATTGGATCTCAACATGTTCAGACCTTTTAAGCATAAATGAAATTATTAATCTTTTAATATAAACTTGTCTAATCCAGACAAAAAAACTCAGATTTTTTTCATAACAAAAATCAAGTTTTCTGGAAAAAAAAAGTAGATTCTGTATTTTTATTAATTGCGGTATTTTTATAAAAAATTGATAAGATCCAGAAAAATTGTAAATCAATTGAATGTCTTTATGGCTAATTATTCTCCTAAAAATAAAGTTCTCATAATAAAATCTATACAACAAACCTTTATTAGAGGTGGCTATAAAATGTACATTACTGTAAGTAATATATCTACCCATTAAATAATCTAAATTACCCCCCCTGCTGCAAACAATATGACATTGGCAAGATGGGTTAACAGAAAGTTCATTTAATAATTTCTCAAAAACTGAAATACCACCAGAGTCAGTAATTCCAGAAGCATTAATTAAAACATTAGATATGGTTTTCATTAGTTTTTTCTAGATAATTTGCAGTTGAATGCCGCTAACACTACTCCGATAAATAGAAAAGGGAGGACTGACCTATGTGCAAAAAACATTCCGAGCATTAAAAGCATCAGCATTGTAAGCATTAAATATTCATACTTAAAAAGCTTTATTTTTTTTATTGGATTCAAAAAAGCATATACAAATAAATAAGTTCCAATAATGCCTACTTCATACAAGGATCTAATAATATTTGCATTTGGATTCATCACCTCAAATGTATTGAAAAAATTATTATTGATCACCGAAGTGCTGCCAAGCCCAGTGCCAATTAAAGTTGGAAGGAGATTAAACTCCGATATTTCCAACCACCTTTGCCACAAAGGGTATATGTTATTCATAGTGACTGACAAGATTGAATCTACTCGACCACTATCTTTTAAACTTGGAATAAGTTCAAATAGTGCATCATAATATAACATTATTCGATCTGAAAAAGATGCACTAATCACAATAAAAAAAACTACTGTGATAAATAAAATTAAGTATTTAACTTTCTGGCCATTAGTAAACTTAAAAAAGAGAAATAAAACCATTAACAGTCCAGAGAATAATAATCCAATTAGGCCTGAGGCTGACTGGGTTAAAGACGCAGCAACAAATATTAATGTAATTAAATACTTATTAAGTTTTTTTTCACCACTCCACATATCTCTCAATACCAATATACCCAACCCCAGCATAAGGTATGAAAATGCGTCTCTTGGCTCTCCAGCAAACCCATGGAACCGCCAACCAACTTGTGTTCCATCACTTAAATGTCTCGGAAGTCCATCATATCCTGAAATAATTTTCATCATTAAAAGGTCTCCAAATCCTACAAATAACACTATGAAAAATAACGAGACAAAAATCTTGAAAAAATACTCTATTGACTTCGAATTATTTAAAATATACCTAGGAAGAATTGTAAAATATATAAAGTAATATAATAAGATAAAATACTCAAATAATGGCCTTATGGAAATGCTTAGCGCATTGGTCGCCGTCATATCATAAATTTCATTTTTGTATGCGCCAGATAGAAATCCAAAAATTCCAGATACTATAGCAAAAATAAAATAATAAAAAAACCACTTATTGAAACTACTGAATGGAGAGGGCATTCTCGCCACATAAAGCATCGAGAAGTGAAAAAATAGAACCGTCAATACTAAAAGTTGTAATAATTTAGATATATTTGCTGTAACGCCAATTACATCTGGATTTAAAATCACAAAAAATAATAACGACTCAAGAGAGATGGACCAGACATATAGCTTACTTAATGTGGAAATTTTATTGGTAGTGGCATTCACGATATATACATACTCCCATAGAATTCAGACAGGTGTTTAGTTATAATTGCTTCCATGGATACAGCACCCCCCTCCATTCACCAATCAAATCATATAACTCTGAACCGACCCCCGACTTAAAATGCCTTATTCCTTTTGGAGTGGTAGAGTCTAAGCCCCCAATATCAAACCAAGTGCAGCCCGCTTGCTTGGAATGTAATATTGCCTCCCAAAGTAGTACGTAATTTACCTGAAAACTCCTACCCTTATTATTTGTCAATCCAATTAAATAAGTTGCAGTATCGCCATGTCTAATACTAACTAACATTCCTAATGGGTCATCATTTTTTTTATGATCATTCTCGTTAGCCTCAAATAATGAAAACTCCCACTCTGCACTAGATTGACTTGCAAGTTCCGATATTAATGAGCTGGAAAGACCGGAAAATTCTTTATCTTCTTGAAGTTTTTTATATTTATTGAGCAGTACTTCAATTTGAGCGCTATTGCCTTGTAAGCTGTCAATCTTAACACTTATCTTTTGACCTTTTTTAAGATAATAGCGCCATTTCTTTTTTAAATTAGACAGTAGGTTAGACTCTTCTACTGAAAGATTAATCAAGCCAGAGGCGTAAGGTGGGAGCTTCAGCTTTCTTAAACCAAGACCCATTAGGCGTACTGCTCCGAAATCTGTTTTATTAACCTCTGGCGCAATTTGAACAACCCACCAATGCTTTCTTTGAAATTCTTTTAATAAAGCAGAAATTATCTCAAAGATCTCCACATTATTTTCACTAGTAGAGCTATTGTCTAATAAAATTGGGCCACGATTTACTCGAACAATGCCACCTATAAAAGGGATACTTACTACAAGCGCTTGAACAAGGGCAACCGTTTCTTTTTTATCATTCAAAATAAAAAAACGAGCCGCCTTCCATCGGCTACATTTTTCCTTAGCTTCCCCATACTCCCAGCATTGAAGCATATTTGTTTTTTGACATTTTTTGAAAAAAATACACCAATCAGAATAACTTACTTCTTTAACAAAATACATTACAAATTCCTTTAATTAACAATAATATTTATATAAATTTGATTTTATTCAAACTAATAGAGCCATGAACTGGCAAATAAAAATGGGCGTTTCGCATTTGAATGGCCCACTTATGATTTACACTATTTTTAAGAACTTCAGGTGGTAAATCAGGCCATGTCGTTACTGGCAAGCCTAAATATTGTAATCGATTAAATTCATCTTCTATACATATAGAATCTTTTACAATACAATCTGCTAAATATGGTGTACAAGTTTCTTCATGGTATAGTACAGATATCGAATTACTACTCTGCAATTCTAAATACCAATTATATTGATTATCCTTTCTACGATCAGATTCTTTATCTAACTCTAATACTACAATACTCAACATTTTTAATGCTAATTTACTTATCTTTGGATGATGAAAATTCTTTAAATCTATGGCGCTTATATCATCATTAAAAACAGTTAAATTTCGACTATATCTTACACCTAATTTTTGTAAGATTCGTTTCAAAAGCCACTTATATGGTTTGGCATCTATCACAGGATGATTGTCTATCATTGAGGAATATAATTTATAAAAACTGTGTCTTATTAAAAAATTATTTGAAATTTTATTTGGGCCATTCTCCCTTACTAGCAATAATCCACCATCTGGAACAGGAAGAATCTTATGGGGGCTATATATTACAAAGTCTCCATACTTTCCAATATTCTTATTAGGAGCCACACAATGAGCAGCATCCTCTACAAGCCATGTATTTATACCCTTGGCTATGGCCAGTTCACATAATTTATCTGGATATGATGAGGCTCCAAAGTAATGAACAAAAACAATAATGTCGGGGGGTGAGTCAACTATTGCATTATTACATTTAACCAAATCTGGCCTTCTATCACCTAAAATAGGATAAAAGAAAATTTCAACACCTAGTGTGCGCAAAGGTACAATCGATGCATTACAAAAATAATCAGGCAGCCATATTGTAATATTGGTCTTTTTGCTAATACTTTTCTTAAATTTAACAATCGCATAAAGCGACCACGCAGATTGAGAAAACCAAAAACTTCTATTTTTATCTACCGACCAGTGATTCGCCAAATCTGTCAGCGCTGAATGTTTTGAAAAAATAGCCTTAAAAATAGAGCCCCACCTAGGTAGCGGGGCATATGTTAATTTAGATATAACTGACATTTATTGACACCATTGGTCTAGAGTGGACTTCGATTTCTTATATCTAAAATCTACAAAGCCACCTAAAAATGAGGCTAATAGTTTATTATTAAAAATTCTGTATTCATTATTATTCAACTGGTATGCTGCCCCATCTCTACGGATAGCTAATGGTGAAATACCTAGTCCATTATTACCACGAAGTCCAGAATAGATAAATTGAAAATTACTCTTCGCAACAGCTAACGCGGCTTCACTAAAACTCTCAATATCTCCAAAAGTGTAGGCAAAATGATTGATATCTATGCCAAGTTGAGTTGAAATACACTTCGAGCTACTAATTAATTCATCTTCTAATTCACTTCCTGTCGTACAATCACTTAGACGGCTATGAAGTTTAGTATGATAGCCAATTGTATGACCCTGCTCAATTAAAGCTGATAAATCGGACAATTGCATATTCCTCCAGGCTTCTGGAATATCTGATAATTTTGAGTTAGGAATAATATATTTTGCAATAAATTGACGAGATGCTAAAGGGGTCTCAATCTTAACAAAATCAGAAATTACAAAAAATATCGCTTTAATACCAAGTGGGTTCAATATTTTTTCTGCAACAACACGATTACTGATCAGACCATCATCAAATGTAATCAATAGATTATCGCCAATTAAGGGAGTTTTACCCAACATGATAGCCTCAAATTCAGAGGGTGAAACAATATTCCAATGCTTAGTTAACCAACGCATCTGTGCCTCAAAATTAACTTCCTCAACCGCAGGAATATCATGATAGATCAATACCCTTAATCGATTAGGAGTAATAATCTGGAGCATTATGCCGAACTTCCTAATAATAATAAAAATAGGATAAAAAAACATTAATATTTTATGATGCATTGACATTATATATTTTTCCTAAAGATATGCATGGATACTTTTATAATTCATAAAAAATAATATGCAAAAGGTATCACTTTAAAATATACTCTAATTTTTCAGCCGCCTTCTTTCCACTCAATATTGCTTCATCACTCCATAGATAAGCCCATAAACCATAGCGACCACAAGGAATAATACCTTTGCTTTTAAGATAATCATGCACTTTCTTGATTGCAGGCCTCCTCTCTTTGTCAAAAATTACATAGCCATATTTAACATCAACAGTATCAAGATAAATTATTTCGTCAGTAGCGCTCAACACCTTGGCAGCAATTAATTCATTAACAACTCGATCCGCCATTTTATCCCGTGAAGTTGGCAGCGGATTGTCATTACCATAGGCAATCTCGGCCATAATGGAACTGGTTCCAGGTGGTGCCACATAGTCAGATTGATTTGATGGAAAGCTAACGCGAATAAATGAATATTCTTTTTCTAAATAATAAATCCAGTTCTTGTCTGTTAATTTTTCTTTATTAATACCTATATTTACGACAAACATGGAATTTGTTCGCAATTTTCCAACCGCTTTTCGTACATCATCAGGCGTATCAGGAATTATTTTGATTAACTCGGGTAAAGGTAGTGTGCTTAATATTGTTGCATAAGGAACAATCGTACCCCCATTAAATTCTATTTCTTTTTTTATCACATCGATACTCGTTGCCTCCATGCCAGTGTTAATACGATCTTTGCATTTTTCAATAAACCGTTCACCAATATATCCAAATCCACCTTTTTTAGGGTAACGATAAACGGCATTAATGCCAAAACCTTTAGTCTGATCTTGTAAAGCACCTGTCACAACTTCTTTCATTGATGGCTTTGGATGACGCACATTAACCCATTCCGTTGTTAAGTCTTTTGCATCAATACCCCAAAATTTCTGACTATAAGGAAGCATGAAATGCTCAGCGATACCTTTACCAAACATATAATAAATCCAGTCTTCGTAATTCTCGACTTTTCCATTATCTGTAAAATCATTTTCAATAAAGCCAAGCAGGCAATCTTTAACAATTCCAACTGGCAATCCATAGGTATTAGCTTGAAACGGATAACGTGTCATTTTTCCATGCGAAACTATCCAAGCACTTCGCTCTCGAATCTCCATATCAACTTCAAGTTCATCCATAAGATTTAATACATACTTATTATTAGTATGCATAACATGAATACCTTCATCAAAGATAAAACCTTTGTCATTATGAGATCTTGCCTGCCCTCCTGCATTATTTTTTTTCTCATAAATAATGCCATTGCCATGATAGCAAGCGCTCAAACCGGATAAACCACCGCCGAGAATAATAGATTGTTTTTTCATTTAGTTAAATCTCCAGATACGAGTATATTTTCATTTCATTTAAATAAATAACGTAGCTCAAGAAAATTACGATAAAAAGAAGAAAGCGTACGTCTAAAAGTTGTTAATTGTAAAGGTGATAATATATAAAAAGTGGGGTGGAATAAAACAGTAGGTAACCGGCTTAAAAATGAGGCGTATCGAAGTCCATAGCCCGCTCTACGATAAACTATTTTTTTTAACGATTTCATTTCTTCATCGTTCATTTTCTGTTTGTCTTTGATATGCGTAAACAACTCTTTTAATATCAAAGATATTCGTAGCAAATAATTTTGATTAAACTTATTATTAGAATTTTTCTCTAAACGAATAAATTCTGCTAATTCTTCAATATCAGGATGCGAATAGAAATATTGCAAACTTTCATTATGAATTCTTTTCGTGACCTCTGCTTGTTTATCATCAAATTCTCTCGATTGACTATCTTCATGCTGCCGCTGTAGTAAATGAAATTTTGGAACCACAGCAGCAGCATATCGCTTTAATGCCAGACGAGCAGTCACTTCAAAATCTTCTGCACGCGTATATTCAACATCAAAACCACCCGCCTCTCTCAGCGCATCAGTTCTAAATGCAATAGATGGGTGCCATATAGGACACAAACCAATAAGTATAAAACCAAGAAAATCCCCATAATTATTAAGCGTGCGCTTCCAATCACGAATCTTATTTCCTTTAGAGTCTATTGTATGCTCCCAGGAACAGACAATAGATAATTCCGGATGTGTTTCAAGATAATCAACTTGCTCAGCGATACGAGTTGGCAAACTTACATCATCCTGATCTAGTCGTACAACATATGGAGTGGTGATTAATGTTAACGCTTTATTAAAAGTGTTAGACACTCCAAGATTCTCTTCATTCTTAACAAAGCGAATACGTGGGTCATCATAAG
>Ga0233445_1002128_pt1 | contig 13670 bp, 14 predicted proteins | sample SI_124_October20_5_FD_182779 | JGI IMG/M metagenome (GOLD analysis project Ga0233445, IMG submission 182779) | Seawater microbial communities from Saanich Inlet, British Columbia, Canada - SI_124_October2016_100_MG | ecosystem: Environmental > Aquatic > Marine > Inlet | place: Canada: British...
GCCAATCACACCCCAGACTAGTGCATACAAACTCACTGCCTGAACCACAGTCCATAAAGCCTTAAAGCCAATATAGCGAATCACCGCACGATACAAGCCAAATCGCACAAAGATAATGCTGGCAACAACTGGCGCACCAAAGATCACCCAAATCAAATCATCCTCTGGAAAATACCAATAACCCAATCGAATTGAAAATGATGCTAGCAATATCGATATAAGCAATACGGAATCAACTAACAACATAATTAGTTGTTTATTGACTCTTGAAAGGTTAATCAATTGACTAAACATTTACTATTTAACGGCTAATTCCATAACAGATGTAATCGCTTCACATGTTTGCTGAATCTCATCATTTGTTAGAGTTGGATGTACCAAAAACATCAGAGAGGTTTCTCCGAGTTCTTTTGCATTAGGCAATCTTTCTTTAGGTCTTAATCCAGTGCCATCAAATGCTTTTTCTAAGTACACCTCAGAGCATGAGCCTGAATAACACGGCACTTCTAGTGTATTAATTGCTTGAATGACTCTATCACGACTCCAATCATTTTTAAGCTCATTCGGCTTAACAAAAACATAGCACTTATAAGCGGCATGCTCTATATAGTCGGGAATAGTGGGCATTCTCAATCCTTTGCATTGTTTCGCAATATTCCAAATCTTATTGGCGTTATTAATACGCTTATTATGCCAATCCGGCATTCTTTTGAGCTGAATCCTTCCAATTGCAGCTTGCATTTCAGTCATTCGATAATTCGTACCAAATGATTCATGTAGCCATTGAAAGCCTTTAGAATGATCTCGCTCATACACAGCTTCATAACTCTTACCATGATCTTTATAAGCCCACATATTACGCCATAAAGACTCATCGTTAGTGGTCACCATGCCGCCTTCGCCTCCAGTAGTCATTATCTTATCTTGGCAAAAACTCCAACAGCCAATATGTCCGATTGTTCCAACAGGCTTATCTTTATATTTAGCACCATGTGCCTGGGCACAGTCCTCAATCACGTATAGCTCCAATTCAGTAGCAATATCTACAATCTCATCCATTTCACATGGCCAGCCAGCTAAATGCACACAAAGTATGGCTTTAGTATTTTTTGTGATTTGATTGCGTACAGATTCAGGTGTTATATTTTGAGAATCTAAATCGACATCTGCAAAAATGGGGATGGCGCCAATATTGATAATAGCTGATACTGAGGCAATAAAAGTGCGTGATGTAACAATAATTTCATCACCAGGTTTGATGTCAAGCGCCTTTAATGCTAAATCTAAAGCTAGTGTTCCATTAGCCAACGATACAGCATGCCTAGTGTTACAAAATTGAGCAAACTCTAATTCAAAATCTCTGCACTGACTACCGGTCCAATAGTTAACTTGATTTGACGACAAAACATCGCTAACCGCATCAATCTCTTGTTTACTGAATGAAGGCCATGAAGAAAAATTACAATTCAACATTTTCAATTTTTTTTATTACCTTTGCAGGAACGCCAAAAGCAATTACATTGCTAGGTATATTCTTGTTCACTAAACTGTTTGCGCCAATTATAGAATTCCTACCTATTGTAACCCCTGGAAGAATAGTGGTATGGCTACCAATTTTACAATTTTCTTTTAATACAACCTTACCAGCTGTATCATCAATTGTTGAAATGGAATAAATAGAACAATGAGATCCAATTTGGACCTCATTTTCAATAATTACGCCTTTTTTAGCATTAATGTAAGAAAATGCACCAATATCAGTTTTAAAGCCCAATTTAAGGCCATCTAAATTCTGCACAATCCAATTATATTTTGTAGGCTTTCCATCTTCAATATTGGGATATTCCCAATTAGTAAATCTATCAATTTTCACTATTATTACCCTTAAAATATTCTGCTGTAGCCTGGCCATCTTGATTTATTCCATCACGCATGATTACTTTTTTTACTGTTAACCATAATATTTTTACATCTAGCCAAATTGATTGGTTATCAACATACCATACATCTAAATCAAATTTTTCATCCCAGCCAACTGTATTGCGTCCATTAACTTGCGCCCATCCGGTAATACCTGGCAACACTTCATGACGACGCGCCTGCCTATTGTCATAAAGTGGCAAATATTCAACCAACAATGGACGCGGACCCACTAAACTCATGTCACCTTTAATTACATTCCATAATCCAGGTAACTCATCCAAACTTGTCGATCTAAGAAATTTTCCAAATTTAGTTAATCTGACACTGTCAGGTAATAAATCGCCATCTAAGTCACGCTCATTAGTCATAGTTCTAAATTTAATCATATTGAAAATACTGCCATTCAAGCCTGGGCGTGGCTGCGTGAATAGTACTGGAGATCCTATCTTAATTTTTACGAAAAAAACAATTGTAAGACACATTAAGAATATGAATGGCAAAAGTAATAAAGTAATCATTAAATCAAATAATCTTTTCATTCCTGAATTAATCTTTTATACAGTTGTAAAATTTTCAATGTGATTTCATCTTGTGAAAAATTATGAGTTACACGCCTTCTTGCGTTTAAACTCATCTCATTGCACATTTTATCATTATTGACTAATTTTAACATCGCTTTTTCTAAAAGCTTGCTAGATCTAACTGAAACCAATAAGCCCGTTTCTCCTACTTTAATTGCATCACTCAATCCATATATATTTGAGCCAATAGATGGCAGTCCACAGGAAGCTGCTTCGATTATCACACTGCCAAATCCCTCTCTATAACTTGGCAATACAAAGATATCAGATGCAGCCATGTATTGCTCAGGTGTCTTAGTAAAATCAACAAACCTGACAAATTCTTTGTGCCCCTCTAAACGTGAGATTAATTCCTGCTTTAACCCTTCCTCATCTGGACCTACGATTAATAATGCCACATCATCATGACGTTTACTAACATTTTTGAATGCTTCAACTAGCTCAAACACCCCTTTTTCTCTCTTCAATCTTCCAACAAATAAAAAAATTAAGCAATCATCTTTTATGTTTAATTGTTTACGGATAATATTTCTATGTATTTTTGACGGTTGAAACCGATTGACATCTACTCCGCTAATCGATCCACTACCTAAAACAATAGAAAGGTCTTGAGACAGGACACCCTCTTTGATCAAAAAATCTTGTTGAGAAAAGCTATCTACCAAGATGCTAGTATTAAGCGTAACAATAATTTTATCTAATAATTTTAAAAACCAGCGGCTCATTCCTTTTTTGCTCATCCACACCTGGCCTGTAAATGTATGCAAACGATTAGGTACACGAGAAATCCATGAGGCTATCGCAGTTAATAGGCCTGCCTTAGGGGACACCGAATGAACTAAAGAGAATTCATTTTTATAAAATATTGAAATTAACAGAAATAAAGCCCTTAAATCTGCAAATAAATTTATTTTTCTCTCTATAGGTAAGTTGATAATATTAACCTTGTTAGATATATTGTCCAATATAGAGCTATTACCATTCAAATTAGTTATAACAGTAACATCATACAACTCAACCAGTGTGTTGATTTGGTGCGCTAGAAAAACTCTTGCAAACATAGGGGCTGATACTACAATAGCTATTTTATTATCCATAATCAATTTAACAAATAATATCAGCTAAAGCATGTCATTTTTTTTGAAAAATTCAATCGTCACTTTAATACCTTCATTCATACCATACGGCTCCTTATAATCTAAATTTTTTAATAAAAAAACAGGGGAAGTCATAACTTTATACTTTCTATAGCTAAACGGCATAGGCTTTGAAAACAAATACGTTATCATGGAAAAAATAATCGAAATTGGAAGCATGAAGTAATGGTGGAGATAGATATGCCTCCTACCCCTTACACTTTCTTTAATTTTTTCAATAAAATTTTGAATCGGGTATAAGCCATAAGATGCATTTATTATAGAATATTGACCCATATCTTTCTTTATACAGTTAAATAGTAAATATATAAAATCATCTATAAAATAAAAGTTTGCTGACACATTTGATGGGGAAAAGTGGATATACTTTCCCGACTTCATAACTTTAGCTAACTGATGAATACTTCCCGTATGATTCGGGCCAAATAAGGCAGTAGGCCTAATAATAAGCACTGAAAATAGATCGTCTGAAAGGGTTTTCAACCCATTCTCTCCTGAAAGTTTTGACTCTCCATAACAGTCACATAATCGATTTTTATTTTTATCCTCACAAAGATATGCTGCAAAAGAACTAATGTAGATAAAATTTTTTATGCCGGACTCTTTGGCCAGTTTTGCAAAGGTACAAGCAAGATCTGCATTAACCCTATTCATTTTTAATTTAGCCACACTAGAGCACGAGGCATTAAAATCGCCTATCAAATGAACAATAATATCGAATCTAGAAAAAATTTTAGTCAACTCTTTTGGGTCATCAAAATTAGATAAGACAACTTCATGTGTAGTTTCAGAAATATCTTTTTCTGTATTAATTCTACCCCTATCTAGCAAAGCAGAACAGTCACAGTTCTTTAAATTATGGGCAATTTGAAAAAACCTCTGCCCCACAAACCCAGTAGAACCAGTTACAAGTATTTTTTTATTAATCATAATGCGTCATACCTCCAAGAAATTAATTTGATAACTTACCACTCTAAAACCTCTAACAACTTTCTTAAATAGAACATCTTTAATCACTAACAAATCTATGAAATTTGATATACCCTTCTAGGATGGCGTACCACCCATCTTCAATCATTGCTATAAGGCTAGCTCTCGGTGTACTACCATGAATGAAATCTAGACTAGAGGTAACCGCAATATTAAACACTTATTTTAAAGCCCTAACTTGGCTGAAAAAAAATAAAGCGGCCAGGAGATAACAACAATAGTAATAAAAAATTTATAATTTTATGGGTATCTAATTAATCTAGACTCGTTTGAAGTAAATTTAACATATAACACTTTATATATGAGCAATGGCAGTACAAACACCATCGTTAAATAAAATAAAACTGGATAATGGAGATTTCCAATTAAGAGTATATAAATAGCCATTCTGTCATAATGGCTATCAGCCTTCAAAATTAGATACATAAAAAGTGAAGAAAGCACAAGGAAATAAAGTAACCCAGCATTAGAAATGACAAATAAAATTCCAAAATCGATATTACTGGCAGTACCTCCAAATAAAATATCTGGATAGCTATTTATGCTATTTAGCCAGTCTTGAGTTTGACCAATAAAAACCTGGATCATTATTTGAATATACTCGTATGATATTTTATCTATAAGCCCACTATCTGGTAACATCAAAAAGGTCAATAGACAAAGTAAATAAATTACATACTTATATATGTAATTTATATTTCTTAACATGGCAACTAATAACATAAGATACGCAATAAAACCACTGCCACTCCCTTGCAATGCAACGCCAACTGTAACAAAAATAAAAAGAATCTTACTTTTACTTTTAGTGGCTAAAAAAAGGGAGTAAAAAAAAACTAACAAAACAGAATTCACACTCGGTTGGCCAGTTATCCCAAAAGGCCTTGTCATATACGAATAAAAAAGTTCACCATACATAGGCTGTAAAGCTATGTCTAATATCGAATGAAGAATGATATAGTCAACGATTATAGATATAGAGAAAGCTAAAATATAAAATTTTAATATTTTATTTAAATATTTTTTCAAAAAAATATTTAAATCGTACATTGAAATAAAATATATAAGGAGCGGTATGAATAATCCAAAAAATCGTACAACTTTATAATTAAATTCGCCTATTACAAATAATAAATACAGTTGGGAGAAAGATAAAGAAACAATCAGTAAAAATAAAATAAAATAAAGGGGTTTTAAGCTTGTTCTTAAAGGTTGTTTTTTATAAAATAAAAAATTGAAAAATATAAATAAAATAGTGATTGTTAATACTATGCTAAGGTCGAGCCTATAAATAATAATATTAAAAAATGGAACTATCAATAAGAATATATATAGCAGGTGGTTTTTAGCCATCATAAGTCTTTCATACTCACTGACCTCATGTTAAATTTTTTTTGTAGAGCTGTATATTCCTTAAGAATAATTTCAAGATTATCTAAATTTTTATCTAAATTTTGACCGAAATTGTGAGGATGCCACCATAAATGATAAATTGAATTATTTTTAGCTGCAAAGGTCATTTCATTTTTAATTCTTCTTAACATTAAATAATTTAAAAATGAGAAGGTGTGTGGCCTTAAAAATCTATCACCTTTGATCGCTTTTAAGCCCTGATGCTCTACGACAGTATTCACAGAATACTTAGATAATTTCAAAAACGTATTCATCAGTCTAAATATTCTATCAAAAAAAATCCGCTTAAATATTGCTGGAGATGAGTCTCGATAAGTGCTAAAAGAATATTTTTTTAGCACTTCTAAATATTCATAATTGACTTCATTTTTAGGAAAAACAAAGCTTTTTAAATCTACATTAAACTTATCTTTCGCAATAATGACTGCAGATTTAATATCATCGTCAAATTCTACAATAGTCTGACCTTTGGCTTGGCAATAATAATGTGAATATGAGTGACTGGCCAGCTCTTGATTTGGACATTCTTGTATTAGTTTAATTATGCTATGCGCATAATGTAATTTATCAGAACTCTCGTCTGTACCAAAAGTACAATTATAAGAGTTTAGTCTTTGGTCTTGATATGAAGGCCTAAGCAAAGGATTATATTTTGCATGATCATTTTTATCTTCGTTGAATAAAAATCCTACTACAGCCCATGTAGCATGAATATTATATTTTTTAAATAATGATAAAATTTTTGGAATAGCTAATCGCGCACCTAAAATATTATCATTATACCTCTCGCCATAAGTATCAAATACACCCCAATGTAATTCAAAATCAAGACTAATGACTAAAGTTGAATTTTTCAAATATCCTCTCCATGTATTTCCATATCAGCTTTAGAGTTCTTCTGGAACAATAATTAAACTGTAAAAAGTATCTCATCTTAACTAAATACATTTTTAGATAATTACTTATTTTTTTTCTTCCAATAGACCTATAAATTATTTTAGTATCTTTGGCCCACTCATACTTATAAGAAGAGTCTCCAGCCATAAAGTCAAACTTATCATATTTATTATTAACAGCATACTTCAAAAGATGGTGTATTAAAACCTTACCTAAACTATATTTCCTATATTTCGAGTCTACAGTAGTTGTGTGCTGATAAAAAAATATTGTATTGTCCTGCTCTAAGCAGTACCCGTAAGAAAGAAGCTGCCTATTCTTATCGTATAATACTGCCAAAAAAGCATTGCCACTGGAAGATAACTCAATCATTGCTTTTTTATACTTATAAAAACCTTTTTTACACTTCCATGTTGCCGAAGTATATTCATCAACCCATCTTTCATTGAATAATTCAAAAACTTGCTCTAAAAAAAAATCCAACTCTTTCCCATCTTTAACTACCTCAAAACTCAGTTTACTAAACTCACTTTGAAATAGCTTTTCACTTCTTCTTAAGTTATACCAAAATTTCTTCCTATGAAGTGCTTTGTAAGCATCTAATGTTTTAGGCAATAAAAGATAGGGTGCTTCTGTATATTTGACATATAAGTAATCTTTATCTAAGTCGTCTTCTGAAAAGAGGACAGGAGATCGATTGTATTTATTTCTTAAGTAATCAAACATCTTGAAGGGCCTTTATTACTTTTATATTTAATGGTAAAAGTAATATCCTACCCCATAAAAAATCATCGTAATTTGTTCTATGAAAAGTAGGCCAAGTATAGACGTCAATACAATTCTTTTTTAAGAGGTTTAGCATTACATCCCTTTGAGTTTTATTCTTAAAAAGAACAGGGTACACCTGAAGAATATTTTGATCCATTATCTCTTGAGTAAATAATGACTTATACTCCAAATTATTAGAAAAAAATCTATTAAATACACTTACTAATTCTTGTTTTTCAGAAATTATTTTTCTAAAATTTATATGAAAAAGTATTTTTTTATATAATTTAACCGCATTAAATCCATAAGAATAGTCAATAGGAGCATTAACAGAAATACTAATATTTTGTACATTCCTATTAATAAATCTACTCTGGCCAAAAAAACAAATTATATTTTTTAGAAATAACACAACATATCTTTTAATTAGAATAGAAAGATTTATAAAGTTATATACCTTGCCAAAGTTTCCAATTGCAATAGATCCAACTTGAAGGGGGATGTTTTTATATATACTTGATATTAAATAATCATATTGATAATCTTTGTGGAAATTTCGATTAACCAAAGACAAGAAAGAGTGGCTAGAATCCTTTATGAGGATAATTTTATTATTTTTTAATTCTAGCTCAAGATCTTTATCTACTCTAGTCTCAACACCAAAATAATCTACAAAAATAATCAGTCTTGTTTTGTTTGAAATCAAGCTACTTACTTCTGACTTGCTATAAGACAAACTGTCATTTATTGTATAGTATTTTATATTTTCAGTAATAGGAAAAATACCCTCAATTACTGTGCTACATAAGTAATTAGGTAGTAATATCTCATCACCTGAAGATATTTTATTGAATTTTAATATCTCAATTAACGCCTCTCTTGAATATGTAAAGTATGAAAAATTTTTATTTACTAGGAGATTTTTAGTAAGACCTATCTGCATTCTTAATATCGGGCCCTCTTGTGAAATAAACATCTTATTAAGCTTGCTTTAATAAGTTTAATACCTTTAAAGCTATTTTTTTTGGAAAATAAGAAAGTATTCTTAAAAATAAACCCTTTAAGTTGAATATATGAATTTTATTTAATTTTTTTCTCACTCCGGCCCTCGATTTTTGAAATATATTTAAAGCCTCTCGAAATATAATTTCATTATAAATATTTACTCTCATTTCTTTTGTGAAGTTACATTTGAACCTTTTTTTAAACCTTGAATACATATACTTAAGCTCTTTAGGGTAGTCATTATGCAATACTTTACTATAGTTATCGCCATGAATTCTCCACTTTCCCAAAACTTGGTCAATGTAACACACCTCACCGTAAAAACAAACCATACTTAGAAAATCTCTGTCCCCTATCATATTAAACCTTTTACCGAAATCTAATTTATTACTATGAATAGTTTCCATTCTCACCATAACAGTCTCTAAAGAAAATTGATAATTAATCAGATTTTCCCTAAAAATATATCCAGATATTTTATTTTTTTTATTAGAAATTCTCTCTTTGTTTGTATCTGAATTAAAGAATATTGTATTTGTGTGAACCAAGACTACATTAACTTTATTTTCAAAAATATTAATTTGTTTTTCTAATTTCTCAGTCATCCATAAATCATCACAATCTAAAAATGCTAAATATTCTCCATCACAATATTTTAAAGCGCAGTTTCTACCTTCATATAATGAAGTATGTTCAGGTGCATAATAGTATTTAATCCTTTTATCGTTATATGATTTAACTATTTTCGCACTATTATCTGTAGATTGATTGTCCCAAAAAATTATTTCCCAGTCTTTGTGCGTTTGCTTTATAACACAATCTATGGATTCTTTTAAATACGTATCACTATTATAGCAATTCATCATAATACTGACTAAAGGGCTTTTATTCATTGCCCTTTCATCCACTTAATAGTTTTAATCAGTCCTGGCTTTAGCATCACTTTAGGATGCCATTCTAATATAGACATAACCTTATTAATATCTGCATAAAGTCTCATGCTTTCGCCAGCCCTATACGGAACCAATCCAAATTGAGGATCCCCAGAGCCAACTAATAACTTAATTGATAAAATAACATCTTTAATAGTGACTGGCACTCCCGAACCAATATTCATAACCTTTCCATGTACTTTTTCACTAGCTAATGTCAATAAAATCACATCAACTATATCGTCAATATAACAAAAATCCCTTAACTGCTCTCCAGCCGAAGTGGGGAACTTCTCATCATTAATACAACCCTGGATAATCTGTGGAATGAATCTATTGCTATCTTGCCCTGGTCCATACACAAGAAATGGACGAAGAACAACTGCTGGAAATTTTTCCGTTCTATATAGCATTTGCAAAAAATGAGTGGATGCTACTTTTCCAAAAGAATAAGGCGATATTGGCAATTCTCTTTGACTTTCATTCTGAGGCGCAAAATTGTCGCCATATTCATCGCTACTACCGATTTGAACAAAGCACTTTAAATTACTCTTATCAATACAATTTACTAAGTTTTTAGTGCCATCAAAATGCGCCTTGAAAACTTCATTACCGCCGTTAAAATAATTAACATGATTGACATATCCACCTAGGTTTACAACAAAATGGAAAGACTTATTTTCCAGTTTAGATGCTAAGTCTTCTTTACTGGTAATATCAATTGAAATATATTCAGCACCATTAAGTTGTTTGACTGGAGGGCAAACACCCATAGAAACAATTGTCACCTGAAATCCACGACTTATTGCCTCTTTTGCTACATTCTTACCAATAAATCCAGTGCCGCCTATAATCAATAATTTATTTTCACTTTTCATAATTTATTAACTACTCCAATCGTAGCTAAAGACATCTAAATCAGCATTTTCACTTTCATCTGAATCATGCTCAATACTTGCCAAGTTAAGCAACATATTCTCATCAGACAATCCTTTAAAAGCAACCCACAAGCCAGGCTCAACAGTCAATCTTTGATAATTACCCCTTGACAACTTAACACTAATGAAATCATTACCATCATGTACCACGAATTCAATCTCACCCATCGAAACAACCAAATTCAACGTCATCTTAGAGTGTCTTTTCCATCCTTTGATATCATTCTTGTTGACAGTTGAAAAATAAGCCTCTCCAAATCCAGAAAAACCCTCATCACTCTTCTTCATAGCGTGAAAGATATCACCTTTAGGGTGTGTGATTTGTTCTAGCGGCGTGAGAATAACACCATTCAATATTGTCTTATGCTTTATAGACATGATAAGATTGTTGTCTTGCAATAGACGATAAAAATCCAACATTGTTTGACAAATAACTATCTAACACCCCAAAAATAGACTTTTCTCTCAGTCCTCCATCATTAATCACGTCCAAGGCAACCTCCTTTCATGAGCTATATTATGGTATTCATCTATTTGACTCATTGTTTTAACCAACATGTTAGCGCCATTTTTATAATGGTCGTAATACCACTCAGAAGTGAATTTAATAGTATCTTGATAACCTAATGCCGCCTGCCATTTTAACAATGAAAGTGCCTTATCACAGTTAAGCTTCAGTAGTCCAGCCTCGTGAAAAGGAATATTGTCCGTTACAGTATATGCATCAGATACATTCTCAAAATTCCAATATTCACTTAAATCTTCTATTAATTCTACGACCGTATGGTTTTGCTCTGCACGAGGCCCAAAATTAAAACCTTCACCATTAAGATTTTCATCATTATGAAGTTCCTGACCTAAACTCAAATACCCGCTAAGTGGCTCTAAGACATGTTGCCAAGGCCGTGTCGCCTCTGGACTTCTTATCTCAACACTCTCGCCCTTACTCCAAGCCTCCACACAATCCACTGTAATCCTGTCTCTTGCCCAGTCACCACCACCAATAACATTACCCGCTCTAGCAATTGCTAAACGCACATTAGATGCATCTGACTTAAAAAATGAGTGATAATAAGATTTAATAACTAATTCTGCAGCGCCCTTAGAGCCGCTATAAACATCTCTGCCGCCCATCTGATCATTCTCTTTATAGCCCCAAATCTGCTCAACATTATCATACGCTTTATCGCTGGTAATAATAATTGCCGTACATTGATGACTCGAAACTCGCAACGACTCTAGTAAATTAGTTGTGCCCATCACATTTGATGAGATAGTTTCTAATGGCTCCAAGTAAGAAGTGGAAACAATTGCTTGGGCTGCAAGATGGAAAATGAAATCTGGATTTTCTTGCTTAATAACTTTATTAAGTGCGTCAAAATTACGAATATCGATAAGATGATGCTGAATTTTTTTTTGCAATTCTAGCACTTCAAACATCGATGGCTGCGTTGGTATATCTTTTGATATTCCTATAACTTCAGCACCCAAATCCAGAAGCCAAGTTGTTAGCCATGAGCCCTTAAATCCTGTATGTCCGGTAATTAAAACTTTTTTATTTTTGTAAATATTATTAAACATAATTAATTGTTCCAAACCATCCAAGGTGCAGCTTTGTTGTCACACATCTCGTTGAGTTTTATTTTATCTCGAAGCGAGTCCATTGGCATCCAAAAACCATCGTGTTTATAAGTATATATTTCTCCATTTTTTGCAAGATTTTTAAGTGGCTCTTGCTCAAACACTGTACTGTCGCCTTCGGTAATATAATTAAATACTTCTGGCTCACAAACAAAATAACCGGCATTTATCCAGCTACCATCACCTTTGGGCTTTTCTTTAAACGCTTTAACTTGGTTATTTTTTCCAACATCTAATGCGCCAAACCTGCCATCAGGTTGAGCAGAGGTCATGGTCATAGCCTTTCCATGGCTTTTGTGAAACTCAACCAGTTCTTTTATGTTTATATTAGAAACACCATCACCATAAGTTAGCATAAACGGCTCATTATTCACATAATCCTCAGCCCTTTTAATTCTGCCACCTGTCATACTATTAAGCCCTGTATCTAGTAAAGTCACCTTCCAACTTTCACTAGAATTATTATGTATTTCCATTTGTCCATTTTTTGTATTAATTGTTACATCACTCTGATGTAAGAAATAATTTGCAAAATATTCCTTGATAAAGTACCCTTTGTACCCGAGCAATATAACAAAGTCATTAAAACCATGCTCTGAATAAGTTTTCATAATATGCCATAAAATAGGCTTCCCCCCTATTTCAACCATGGGTTTTGGTCTAATATCCGTCTCTTCACTTAATCTAGTGCCGAAACCTCCAGCTAATAACAATACTTTCATTTTTACTCCTCTTATTGATTACATCAAAAAATTTTTAAGTTATAAGTATCTTCAGTCCAAATATAATTTTTATTTGGAATACGCCAGTCATCACCATAACATAATCTTAAATATTCGGCACTATCTTTTGGAATTACCAGTTCATGCCCTTTGAACTTAATTTTTTTAAAATTAAACAGTTCAATAGGATAAGTACAGCCGATATATAGATATTTAGTTTGTGCATAAGTGTAAAGTCTATCTTTTATTCTATTTGTTAAAAAGCAACTAGACAACCCTAGTGCGCGTTTCATAGTATTTTTTAAAAATGATTTTTTATAATCATAAGTCAAGTTATTAACACCATATTCAAATATAGTATTAATAACAAATACTTTCAATTTTTCCAATTTCTGAATAGGCTTTGTTGCCCACTTAATAGATACTTCCGATTTTTTTTTAGAATAAAAACCAATATCCACTTGAATGCTATCAACTACCAAGTGCAGGCAATCCATGTCTGGCAGAGTTTTGATATGCTGAAATCCATTTTTAGTGAAAATTTCAAGTATTTTAAGCATTGAAACTTCTGACTTACAAACAGCAATGTCAATATCTGAATCCCATGGCAGAATCCTGTTTTCTCGAACAATACCCAAAAGTGTGCCATCCGTCACCCAATAGCTTATCTTATGAATATTTAATATGATAAGAAAAGCTATTG
>Ga0233445_1002131_pt1 | contig 13644 bp, 7 predicted proteins | sample SI_124_October20_5_FD_182779 | JGI IMG/M metagenome (GOLD analysis project Ga0233445, IMG submission 182779) | Seawater microbial communities from Saanich Inlet, British Columbia, Canada - SI_124_October2016_100_MG | ecosystem: Environmental > Aquatic > Marine > Inlet | place: Canada: British...
ATCAGATGATGCAAACGCTTCTTTAATCCAAGTACCACCAGGTCCTTTTGAAATAACTTCCGATGGGTATTTGTTTACTATTGACTCCCAATCGCCTTTGGTGCCTGTGTATCCACGTTCGTGCATCTTGTAGTTAAAATCAAAACGTTCGGCGTTCTTGAATGAACCCGAGTCCAAACTAACCTTTACGCCATCGCGCTGGTGCAATTCGTTTAATGCGTCTGCCACGATATCAAACGATGCATCTTTTTGATTTTCCATTTTTACTTTGGAAATATATAGCACAGGGTCATTAACATTTTTAAACCCTTTGAGTGTTGCAACTAGTTCATGTGTGCCTGCATTCTGGATTAAAAAATCACGTTTAAAACTGTGTATTTCGTACTCACTATCATTAATAGTAGTAGTTGTCTCTCCTTGGTTATTCTCAATTGGCTTAGGACCTGACTTCATTCCTTTCCATCCATTTGCGTCACTATATGTTAAGCCTGCTTGTGCTATCTTTTTATTAGTGTCGCGTCCCATATTGTAATCGCCTGGGTCTCCGCGAGATAGTTCATAATGATTTAACACATCTGCAATCTTCGTAGCATTGTTCAACATTGCTAATTTATTTTTAAGGCGAAACCCTGTAATTAATACAGGCTCCGATCCAGATAAATCAAATATAACAACTTCAGCGCCTTTAAAATAAATCTTTAAGTGGTTGTGTGTTTTAATTGCTTTGAACTCTTTATCGTCGTGTTGAAATTGTTCGCCTGCAACACTATGGTCGGTTGTGAACTTGCGTGAGTCACGTAAGAAATATAATCCAACTGTTTCAAATGCACTCACGACCCTACCATCAGTAAACGGGTAGAATTTATTCAATCCAGACTTATTAAACACGTCTGCAACTTCAACAGCGTCTGCTTGGCTTAAATTATCAATTGAGTCTTGGTAATATATGTCAAATTTATGTTTCGACTCATCTGCATTAACACCAATTGTTGCCATTATTTGATATTGGTTCATTAATGCATATCGGTACAACACTTCCGTTGCTTTATCAGCAGATGCATCCAAGTCACCCATTGAAAATCTTCTACGGCGCTGACTTGTATTGTTTTGGTCTGTGTTGGAATTGATAATTTTGTACCAACCGAATTTGCCCGATTTAGAAACAGCAATTGTTTCACTAGCATTAGTAATTGTTGTACTTGCTTCAAATGTTTTTGGATTTTGATATACACCATCGTCTTGTATGATAGGACGGTCTTTGGATTTAAGTGTGTTAATGTACTTTGCTACAATTTTTAGTGTGTTGCCATTTATACCGCGCCAATCGTCAATTGCGCCTATGGTTTGTCTGTCTGCTATATTCTTTTCTTCGGCATTGTACTGAACTTGGCCTACGTACCCGCCTTTGTGTGTGTGTATAAACGTATCTCGCCCATCTCCACTGTTTCTTATAGTAAGTGCATTTGGCTCAACGTGGCGTAGTTCATCGTCTCCATCTACAAACACAGACTGTCCTATGTCTTCTTGCATTGCTAACATTTTATCTTTTGTTATGTCCATAAACGGTGCCAAATCATCTAAGTCAATGCCCGTCGACACCGTCTCCGGCATTTGTAACGTGATAAACTTTGCTAGTTTGTAGTGAGGGTCATTATGCTTTGCACCTTTAACCGCAATGTTTTTCATATTCGATATGTTAACCACTTCATATTTTAAGCCACTACTGTATCTATTTTTAGCGATACGACACACTTCTTTATCGTTTGCAAAAATACGCAAGATAATAGTCTCAGGAGTATTAGGAGTATTTCCGCCAATTGACCAAACAGTCATGCCACCTTCGTCATGCAATTTATTACCCACATCTTGTACTGTACCGTACTTGTGGTTAGATGCGTTGTACATGAAGCCCATGCCGTTTATATCTCGCATACCATTTGAAGTAGGCGGAACGTTTAATGTGTTCAATAATGCAACTGTAGCACGTTGGTATTTTTCGACAGGCGGTGCATTGCGTTTACCTTTTACTTGTTCTAATCGTCCGCTATGTACTTCGACAGTTGCGTGTGCAAAGTTGTTGTTGTCTCTTAAACTATAAATTACTGTTTTTCCTGATTTTACTGAACTTCCGTAACTAGCAACACAGTGTCCCATAACTTTGCCTTCTCTGTCAAGGCAGTCTTGGTCTGTTAGTTTGTACCATTTGTACTCGCCGTGTGCCATTACTGGTACCAGGCCTGTTTCGTCCTCTGCACGTTTGTACGAATCATCTTTGCCTGAGTTCATATCAGTTACCCATTGATTGGATAACTCAATTGCCTGTGTAATCGATGTATTAGCCAATCCTTTAAGTGCTTTCTTAGCACGTGCTGTACTCTGTTGGTCACTTGCTTTCACCCCAGTAATAGTATCGTTCATTGCACGTACCCAATCAACAACATGCGCAAGTTTGGTAGTTAAGTCGTGTGATGGATTGAAGCGATACATTTGTACCCCTTCTTTTTGTCTTGCTTTCATCCATGGTTCTGCTTTGCCACTAAAGTGTGTAATAACAGCATTATCTTCTTCGCTGTTAATTAAGTATTTCTTAGCACGTGATGTAAACCATTTCTGTGTTTCTTTAGTTGGCAGGTTCTGTGCAATATCAGCAAGGAATGTATCAATTTGTGGAATGTTAATTACATTCAATTCCAACAAGATTTGATTTGATGTTCTAGTTTCTAGTAGAACTTTTGATTCAATTATAAAGTCTGTTATTTTCATTAGTTACTCACTTAAATTTATGGTTGATGGTTTAGTATGCAAATGGTTATGTGAAAACACCACGAATATCGCTCCACCAGTGCTTTCCCTTACTAGGCGCACTAACCCATTCTTCAAATTCTTCACGAGGAACATCTGGAATTTCGTACTCACCACCACTAAGCGTTGTCATAATGACACTGCCTGTATCTTCATCGTATGATAAGTCTTCAATCCACGAACTGCTAACTGCTTCCTCTGTAAGGTAGAAAGCATCTAGTTCTGATATATGTTTAGTTGTTTTTATTTCAAAAAGTCGCATAGTGCTACTCGCAATTGTATTGCGTGTATTTATGCTGTTTGTACCGACTTAAAAGTTTGTTACTACGTTCTAAAAACTTTGATGTTAAAGTCTTCGTCAACTCCAATGTCAATGCTATCGTAGAAGTAATCCCATAGGTCACCGCCTTCTGGCGATGCTTGGTTTGCTAATACAGTTAATATTTCAGATACTACAAGCCGAACACTATCATCATCCTCGTTCATTTCATATAGGGTATTAATTAAATTGGTTGCTAAAATCTTATGCTTGTTCTGTGCAATGAGGTCGTTAATTGCTTGCTCGTCAGCGCCGTCTTTGATTAAACTTTCTTTGTCGTTGATTAGCATCTGTATTACATCGTCAATCATTTTATTAATCTTGTCTGCCATGTGAAAAGCCAAAGCATATTTTGCACAATTGTCGTACTTAGCAAATACTTTGCGATAATCTTCTAAGTCCATATTATCTAGGCGCCTTGTCGAATCTGTTTCGTCCATAAATTGGTTAGTGCAGAAATGCAGTTGGAACTTCTGTCCTGGGTATTCAGGGTCTTTTGGAATTACAACAAATAGTGGCTCGCCGTCAGTTGAGTACTGATTAAACATATTGTTGTTCCTTGATGCCGTACACCACTGCGTACCTTGCCCATAATAACAAGATGCTTCTTGGTCATGCGGAATAATAATTCTAAAATCAGCATCGTTAAGTATTTCAGTTGATTCACCTTTTTGTGCTGCTTCTGGTTTATCCTCAATGAACTCATTGTATGTTGTGCTAACAGAATAGTCTAAGTTTATTAAGTCACTAATTGTTTTAAACTTATTTAAGTCAGCAAGTGATTGTGGGAGTTTTCTATGTACCTTTAATGTGTGGTATCTATCCAGCATATCAGCAGTGGTACTCACTACGTCTTCCTTTGTTCTAATTGCACCACTAATATAACTACGAACTAGCCACTGTACGTACTGTTTATTCTTGGTGGGGTCTGCATCCTCTATATCTGTCAAAACTAAGTCAACTGCAATATCGATATCTTCATCAGTAGCACTATCCTTGCCATGTGAGTAACTCATACTTCTATCTCTACCTATCACATCCCACAGTTTATCCCTGTAGTTATTAGCAGTTATATCTCGTTTGTACTCTAGTAGTTCACTGTATCTCATAATCGTTTATTAGTTATTAGTCATTTTGGTATTTAACAAATGTGGGGCATTGACATCATTCAACTCTACTGTCATGGTATCAATGATATAATCAAACAAATCATAGCCATAGCCTGCGCCTGTTGTTTCGCGTATCCACACACCAAGTGCATCGGGGTATTCGTACGCCATCATCCTGAACCCACCATTATCAATTGGCATATCTCGTTGGTAATCCATCATTTCTGTAACTGATTCGGCGACACTTTCTGCATCCCACCCTTTCATATCTTTGATTAATTGTTTAAAATCAGCAACAGCACTTTCGCCACGAGAGGTATCTACATAATTTTCTATAATGTATTGCTCGTTGCTAATAATAAGTTTAATCATAGCATCGAATATTTCCACAGTGTCGTACCAAGGCATATAATCAGTAAGGTACCACGCGTCTCTGTCATATTTGCCAAACACTTCTTTGAGATTTACTGTTGGAAATCTGTTAACAATATCAATTACACTAACAGGCGAATCTGTTTCATCCATCCAATCTCCGCCGGATACTTGAACTTGGTACTTCTCACCCTCGTGCGTTGGATTCTTTGGTACAAGGATGAACAACGGCCAATCGTAATTGTCGTACATATTGTTATTCTTTGCCGCAGTACACCATCGTGTTCCTTGTCCGTAATAACAAGCCGCTTTTTGGTCTTCTGGAATAATAATTCTAACTTCACTGTTGTTAAGTATTTCAGTTGATTCGCCTTTTTGTACTTCTACTTTCTCATCGGTGCTATTGAATATATCAAGAACCGATTTATGCAGTTGCTTTAAATCTTGTTCTGTTTTGAATTTATTGATATCCATTAACTCAGGTGGTAGTAATCTACGAGTTTTTAATCTGTGGTACTCATGTAATAAATCTGCCCATGTACTAAGTACATCTTCAAATCGAACGATGCTACCATCTATATAACGTCTAACTAACCATTCCGTGTACTGCTTATTCGGTGTAGGGTCAACATCTTCAAATAACTTCAAAATAGCAACAACTCCTGTCTCTAATGTATAATTGTACGTGCTATCAGGAAAGCGTGGGTTTAGTAAATCACCTACAATTGAACCAACATCGCCTCTTATTGTAGGTTCTTTGCTAAGTCTGTCAATTAACTGTTTGCCTAGGTTGGTGGCAGTTATATCACGTTTGTATTCTAGTAGTTCACTGTATCTCATAATCCTTCAATGTTAATTTAGTTGCACTGAGTGCTTTGTCTCTCATTACCTTTGCAGTGTCTCTGAGTGCAGGAATTTCATCTACAAATCTATGGTTCTCTAATTCCTTTGCTTGGTCGTTCCAATCTTTAGCAGTTAACCATTTAATTGTAGCGCCTTGTTTAACCCATTGATTGATTTTATTTCAAAAAGTCGCATAAAGTTCTCGCAATTGTATTGTGTGTATTTATGTTGTTTATGCATTGTATATTTTTTCACAATCGTAAAAAAGGACTGTCTCCAGTCCTTTTAATTGATGCTAACTTATTTTAACTTCATTAAATTAGTGCATTACTAATTCCATGAAATACCAAAATAGAAAAAGCAATTATTACTGCTATTCGTTGAATCATACTACTGCTCCTCCTTTTTATTGTGTTTTATAAGCGCTTGCTCAAACGCACTTAACTCTTTTACTTCTTCTTCTATACCTTCTGCAACAGCACGTTCTTCATCTGTCCAGTCGTTATCTAAGTCGTTCCAGTTTTCTGTCTGTATAGTTCTACCTGTTTCGTCTCTTAGTTTTGTTCCTCTTGAAATAACAAACCAAATTAACGACACAACACCAACTACAAACACTAAACCGCCAATTGAACGGAAGTAAGTTAATGTTTGGAACACACTTCCTGTGATTGTTTCTTGTGCTCTTGCCAACCATAATCCATCTTCTAGTACAATAGAGAATTGATACAAGCCTGCAGGGAATAAATCAAAAAACATCATAAACACTATACCAAGGTTAAGTGACCAGAACGAAAGTTTGATTAACTTAGGATTCCAGAACTCTGGTTTAACTAAATGCTGTAGTACAAATAACATACCTGCTAATGCGATGTTACCTTTAACACCAAACATTGCCGCATGAGCGTGGTTTCCTGTTAAGTAAGTTGCGTGTTCAAAGTAATTAACAATCGGTAGATTAATTAATGAACCAAGCACACCTGCACCAAATATGTTCCAGAAGTTAACAGCAAGAACGAATAACCAAACGCCATCCATTACATGGTTTTGGGTTCCGTTAGCAACATTCGTGTATGCACCATGACCTTCTTTCCGCATTTGCCATGCATCAAGTGTTAATAATAGCAATGGTAAAATCTGTAATGTAGAGAATACACTACCCATTGCAATTACACCTTCTGGTTTAGCAATCCAATAAAAGTTATGTGCTACACCAATCGTTGCAGTGATAAGGAACAAAATAACAGCAAGATAAATTACTTTCTCTGCCATTGCTCTTGATACTAATCCCATTTGGACTAAGATATAACCAACAATTACTGTAGTGAACACTTCAAATGTTACTTCAACCCACATATGAACTACCATCCATCTCCAGAAGTCTGCAATTGCCCAGTTCTGGTCAATAGTAGCAAACAAGCCAAAGAATAAGAAGAACACCATAATACCTGAACCCCATAGTAACCATGCTGGTACTGACCAGAATGTTTTCTTTGTAATCCATGGTTTAACGCCTCTGTAGATAATGAAAATCCATAAAGTAAATCCACCTAGTAGTAGCATTTGCCAAAATCTACCAAGTTCCATGAATTCCCAACCTTGAGAACCGAACCAATATGCAACCCATCCTGTTATGTATCCTGCTTGCCCAAGATAAACACCAAATACGCCACCTAATCCAACAATAACACAAATAGTGAATAGTATATTAATTAATGTACCTTGACCTTTTGGAACTTTAGACAAACGTGGTAAGAAGAATATTGTATATCCTACCCACATTAAGAAGAACCAATAAATCTGTAGAAGTGTGTGGTAACTTCTTAGGATATTAAATGGTAATACACCTGCAAGTTCGTGTGCAAATGGATTAGCGAAGTCCATAGCACCTAATATACCTGCTAGAACTTGTAATCCAAATGCCAGTATTGCTACTGCAAAGAACTTATATGTTGATTTTTGTGTTGGTCTAACGTATCCTGCTTCTAAGTCAGGTGTTGTTAGTATCTTACCAGTAGCATTTAATGTAAATGGACTACCCGGTAGTTCACGCATTTGACCGTACACATATAGTACAATCATAATACCTGCTAACAGTACACCAATTGAAAGGAAACTCCACATCATTAAATCTGAAGGAGGTGTATTACCTGCGGCAGGGTCATAAGGCCAATTTGATGTGTAACTAAAGTCATCACCTGGTCTATCCGCCGCTGATGTCCATGCACCCCAAAAGAAGAATGCTGATAATTCTTTTAATTGCTGTTCATCTGTTATATAGTTTAATGGATGAAATGCTTCAGGATGGTCGGCATTTGTGAACATCTGTGTGTAGTACCAATTAATGTACTCAAAACTAAACGCCTGTGCATCACTAAGAACTACTGTGTTTGTTTCTTCATCAAAGTTGTTGACGTGCAACTCTTTTGCAATTCTTGCTTCAATTGCACCTTTGTCGTAGTCACTTATACGAAAGCGCCATTCTCGCAATCTATCATCTTGTGTTACTGAACCAGGTTTAATCTGATTTGCGTAGTAACCTTTCATAGATACTGTTATAGCATGAAGTGCTTCTGCTGTGAAATCTGGTCCACGTTCAGCACCATCACCCCAGAACGAACCGTAATTCATTAAACCGCGTAAGTGGAATATTTCTTGCCCTTTCATAATATCGGCTTCGGATATTACTAACTCGCCGTTTGCATTTTTGAAGTCAGGTACTGGCGGTGCTCCCATATATGTGGCGGCGCCCATATATACTAATCCCATTATTGAAATTACTGATACTATCCAAAAGTGTATAAACCAATACTTCTTACTAAGAAGCATGTGTGCTAATGTGCCTTTGAATTCTTTTTTAGTTCCATTGGAAGTAGATTCGTCCATGATTTTTTTATTCTCCTATATGATATTAAAATATATAATTGGTAACATGTAATATGTTAATGTGACATTATACACATATAGTTATCCCTTGCTACATAAGGGATAAAAAAACCCTACATTGCGCAGGGTTTCTTGATGTAGGTCAAGGATTTTTTAAATCCTTGACAAATGTTATTAATTATTACTGTTTTCTTGGGTCTTTGCGCCCGCGAAATAACGCAGTCATGTAATCTTCACTCACGTTATGGAAATTATCGTAGTAACCGTTTTTATATAATTTGGCAGATGCTTCGTTTAATGCAGAAAGTGGTGCAATCATATTAAATGCATATTTTCCTTGATTGCATACAATGCCGTTAATACTTTCGTGTTCGTACGGATGGTCGGGCAATGAAATTAAATCAACTTTTGCTAAATCACCATCATTTGCTAGATAAACCATTTCGTGAAAAACTTTAGGGTCCCATTTTGATGGGTCATAGACATATAAAAACACATCATATCCTTGATTGCCAACTTTGGCATGTTCTACTAAATCTTCATAAGGATGACCACCCAATCTAAATGTAATTTTTTGGTTTGTTCTAGCGTGTTTTGCGTATGGACAAACCGCCACACCATTCATTGCGGGTGTTGGCACTTCAATTGAGTTTTTAAGCCATAATTCTGTGTCTTTTTGTGCTTGCTGTAAATCTATTTTCATTTTCTAAGTCCTTGAGGTTACAATATAATCATTAGTAGTTATCCCGTGCTACATAAGGGATAAAAAAACCCTACAATACGTAGGTTTTCTTGATATATGTCAAGGATTTTTAGTATTGTTGGGTTCTTCTAATTTCAAAAAGTCGCATAAAGTTCTCGCAAATGTATTGCGTGTATTTATGCTATTTGTGTAGTCTTATTAGATTGTTACTATCAGCCAATTCTAACGATTGGTTGTCCTTTGGAATCTACTGTTGCTTCAATATTGCCATGAACAAAATCATAAAAACCACCATCGATATGAAATTCATATTCTAACCACTTAGCATATGCATCAGGTAACTCATATAATTTCATTCTCCACTCTCCGTAATTTTCCCACATCGCATCAAGAATTTCATCAGTAGGATGTAAAGAACTCATCCCATCTATTATCTTGCGGTGTGCATTGATGTTTCCTTGTGTGGTATCAGACAACCAATCACTGAGGATAACATTTTTATTTTTAACTATGAGTTCAGTTATTTCATCGATTGTGTATGTAATAGTACGCCATGATAAAAATTCCAATATTAAATTAGCATCAGTATCATATTTTTCAAACACACTTTTTAAGTCTGTGTTTGAAAAACGTTCAATAACTTCTTGTGCACCAACTTCAGTATCTTCTTCGTCCATCCATTCATTTTCTCGTAGATGTACTTGGTACTTCTCACCATCATGTGTTGGGTTCTTCGGAAGTAGTATGAATAATGGATGATTATGGGAACTATAACCACCAAACATATTATTATTCTTTGCCGCAGTACACCATCGTGTTCCTTGTCCGTAATAACAAGCCGATGCTTCATCATTTGGAATAATGATTCTAACTTCGCTGTTATTCAGGATTTCTTTAGCATCACCCTTTGGCATTACTTCCTTTTCATTTCTTGCAGTTTGAAATTCATCGTACAGTGTATTAATTCTTAACATTAGTCTTAATGCACTGTCCCTGCCTTTGAATCTATTAATATCGGCTATCTGTTGTGGTAATTGTCTGTGTATTTTTAACGTGTGGTACTCATGTAAGAAATCTGCCCATGTACTCAATGCATCCTCGAAGCGACTAATAGAACCATCGATGTACCTTCTAACTAACCATTCAGTGTATTGTTTGTTTGGGGTTGGGTCTGCTTTTTCAACCTGTTCTAGTTTTCTTGAAATAAATTCTTGCAACTCACTTTCGTCACTTAAATCCAAATCATAATCGCTGTCTACGCTGTTATCATTCTCTAGGCGACTTAAAAATTTCTCACCCAAATTATTAGCAGTTATATCTCGTTTATACTCTAAGAGTTCTTTATATCTCATATGATTTCTCTAAATGCATTCTTCTCTGTTGTTTACCATCATCATCGTCGTAAACAGTGAACATTGACACTTTGGTTACATTTCCATTTTCGTCTTTTGTATCATGTAAGTGCAAATCTCCCAAGTGCAGCAAGTGTCCTTCAACATAATCCATACTAATACCTTGTCTACTATCTAATCGGGAGTTACTCTTCAATATAGAACCAACAAGTTCTGGCAACTCACTTAAATGGAATATACCGTCTTCATCTCTCATTTCATATTTTTGGTCATTTATATCATCCATGGTAATGTCAGTGATAGCATCAACTTCATCGACGAACCTTCTAACATCGTCGTTATAATCAATATAACTTGGTGCATCATCTGATGGCATATCTTCTTCTTCGTTCCAATACCCTTCGTCCCTTAACCAATCGTAGTAGTACTCGTCATCCACCATCCAGTCATCAATAGCCTCGTATACATAGCCAAATGCATAATCCTTCATTGAAGTCAATATATCATCCAACACATTCGGAGGAGTGAAATCAATTGTGTCTGACATATTCATTTCGTGCGTACTAGTGAATTTTTTATTAAAGAACTCCAATAGGGATTTATCCTTGAATCGTTCCATAAACAACCCCCTAAAATCAGTAACTGCATGCCCACGTTTGTTGTAGATTTTATTCTCACCTATCACTACTTGGTATTTTTCGCCATCTTCTGATGGATGTTTGGGATTAATGATGAATATCGGTCCTTCTGGTGGGTATTCACTTGGATAATTATACTTTTTTGCAAAGTAACCACGGTCAGGGTCTGTCATATCGACACTTACTTCACCATTTTCGAATACATTCTTGTTTAATTGTATGTATATGTCTTTAAGTTTCTTATCAGGGAATCGTTCATCAAATAACCAATTAATAGGTTTATATGAGTCATTGTTATATGATACTATATCACTAACTAATCTAACTTTACCGTAGTCACTTAGTGTGTATCGTTCACCTTCTGATTTTGGATTCGTTGGAATGAACATATCATATCCCTCTACCATTCGTGGCCCACCATCGCCTAAGTAGCGTCTTGCAATGTAGTTATTTGGTCTAACTACCTTAACTTCGCTACTTTCATATACCTTCTCCGCATCAATGAACTTATCCTTGAGTTCTTGACTAGGGAAGCGTTCATCGAATAACCATCGAACACCATCTTTTATCTCAGCATATCTTTCATTCTGTAACTTACCATCTGAATTTAGTTTCCATTCTTCACCATCATGCACAGGGTTAATTGGCTCAAAGACAAACAATGCCTCGATTTGTCCACCAGTCGAGTTAATGTAACCGAACCCTGCGTAGTAAAGATTAGTCAATACGTTCTGTGGTTTGACTACTCTAACTTCATTGTTTGAATAAACCTCAGTTGGATTGATGAACTTATCCTTTAACTCTTTGTCAGGGAACCGTTCATCGAATAACCACCTGAGAGTGGTTTCAGCCATGCGCCCACCAGTTTCATCCAACACAGTACCATCACTACGCACGCGATATTCTTCACCATCGTGCTGTGGTTTATTTGGAACAAATATAAGGTTAGCAACATCATTTCCTCTACGAACACTTCCAAAACCGTACATACTAGCAGAGATTCCATTAGTTGGTGTAGTTACAGTAGCACTGTTAGTGACGATTACTGTATCTAATTTAATCCACAAATCACGTAGTTTTTGGATTGGGAATCTTTCGTACAACAACCATTTAAGTCCACCATCTACGTTTTGGTCTTTCTCATTTAGGAATGTACCACCATCATGTAGTTGATATTTCTCACCTTCGTACTTGGGGTTCTTTGGAATGAATATATACAGTTTCCCACGGTCGTTGTATGATTTGAAGTAATTTATCCCCTTGGTGGCAGCCGTGCACCAACGGGTGCCTTGTCCGTAATAACATGCCGATGCTTCGTCATTCGGAATAATAACTCTTACGTTAGCATCATTGTATAACTCCGTTGCATTGCCCTTCGGCATTGCTAATGCAGTTTCTTCACCACGTTTCTTTTGGTACGCATTCCATAGACTGGTTACCTTGTCGTATAATTTCCAAAGGTCACGAGTTGTTTTAAATTTATTGATGTCAGCCATTTCAGGTGGTAATTGGCGTCTGACTTTTAGGTTGTGGAACATTTCCAACATCTCTGTTGTCGTACTGAGGATATCTTCAAATAATTCAATAGAACCATCGATATATCTCAATAGAATCCACTGAACGTACTGTTTGTTTGGACTAGGGTCTGCTTGTTCTATTTGTTCTAGTTTAATCTCAACGAAATCCCGTATCTGTTCTTGGTCAATGGAATACGGTTTTCCCGTTTCTGAATCAAGCCCACCATCTGAAAAATAATCAGCAATAGTTTCATCACCTTGCATACGCTGTATAAACTTATCACCTAGATTAGTAATTGTGATATCACGTTTATATTCTAATAATTCACTGTATCTCATTTGTAATCCTTTCCACCGTATAGATATCCATCGTCTTTGCCATATACGTACACTTTAAACCCAATTAATTTATTGTTTTCATTATAGTTGGTGGTTATACTTGTTTTATTAACGATGTGTGACGCAACCTCGTCATATATATCTTTGTAGTTCTCTGCATCCCATCCACTATCTTCTACTCTAATACTTAAAATATCACAGATGTCATCCAACATATATGCATTTTCGTCGCCCTCCTCATTTCTGATATCAACGACATCCATTATTTCTTCATAATTTGCATCAACAGCACTTTCTATATTTTGCAATGTTTCCGCACCATCGTTGTCAAATTCGAAGTAATTTGGGGCACCGTCTTTTATTTTTACGTTATTCTTATTATCTTTGAGCAAGAACCCACCTTCTTCTAACCAATCGTAATATTCAATGTGGTTATCCTCTTTCATCTTGTCAATGATTAGTGGGAATAATTCCTCTTTTGTATATTTCGCATATACATCCACTATATCCATTAGTACAGATTCTGGTGCAAATTCAATCATTGATTTAATTGATGGCTCAACCTTCATGAAGAAATCAACCACATCAGAACCAGCAAACCTCACGTCTAATAAATGCCCCAAAGGTATAGATACATCTTGTTCATTCATGAATTGTTTATTTTGAAAATGTAATTGATATTTCTCACCTTCGTATTCAGGTTTGGTGGGGATTAATATGTACAACTTACCATTACTATTGTAGTGGTCGAAGTAATTCTGCCCCAT
>Ga0233445_1002149_pt1 | contig 13586 bp, 13 predicted proteins | sample SI_124_October20_5_FD_182779 | JGI IMG/M metagenome (GOLD analysis project Ga0233445, IMG submission 182779) | Seawater microbial communities from Saanich Inlet, British Columbia, Canada - SI_124_October2016_100_MG | ecosystem: Environmental > Aquatic > Marine > Inlet | place: Canada: British...
CCGTCTCCTTTACCACAAAAACAGTTGAGTAGAATGACTACACGCCTATTTTTATGGCAAAGAAGACGAACAAAAATTCTGCGCAATATGGGTAGTTTATTTATTGCCCATTCCTAAGGTGTATTTTCGTGCACCTTTGGTAAAATATCCCAGCATAATACCCCAGAAAATGATGCCATAAGTGATACCGATGACTGTTTTTGTCATCAGACTATAGTGTTCACTGGGAGAAATATAGCCTTCGATTAATCCCGCACCCATTAAAAAAGGAATGGCGACAACTAATAAAGTTCCCGCTTTATAGACCGCTTTTTGGAAAGCCTTTGTTCGACTCATTGAGCCAGGTCTGATGATGGCTTCGCCCAATTGAACGCCAGCAGCCCCAGACAGGCAGATAACACTTAATTCGACGACACCGTGTGCAATAATAAATTCAAACAATCGGCCATCCAAATTATAAACGGCCACATAGGCAAATATTCCACCAAGCATTAATCCATTCAGTAACATGATATATAAAGTGCCCAGACCGTAAAATACGCCAAGCCCAAATGCTGTTAATGAGACAATGACATTGTTTGTCATGATAGAAATTGACAAAATTGATGAAGGCAAAATATTTAATAGATCATCAGTCCATAATTCACCTTGTTGAACCTTGTTGATCATTTCGCTAGAGGCAAAAAGACTGGCCAGTTCATGATTGAAATTAACCAGTAACCAACCCGCAATAATTGCACTGATGAATAGGCCGATAACGGCAAAAATACTAGACTTGAGTAGGCGAATATTTTGAGGGACATCATAGACTATTGTGGTTACTAAGTTTCTCCAGAAACTTTGTGGTTTGCGATAAATAATGCTATGTGATTTCAGTACAATATTCTCAAGATAAATATTAATGCGATTCCCGGGAATAATTTCACGTGCCAATGATAAGTCTCTTGCGGAGCTTCTGAATAACTGAATAAATTGGTGCGATTGTTTTTTATCGTCATTTTTTTTGTGGTGGAGATTGGGTAATTGTAATTCAAGTTCTTGCCATGTTTTTGCTCTATTGTTCAGCCAGTTTTCTAATGCTTTTTGTGATGAACTCATTTCATGCCAGCCAGCAAACATAATCGGTCATAGATAGTCGTATCCATATTTTTCACTGAATCTTGCTGCACATTTTCTCCTATTTTAATTAAAAACTTGCTTCCCAGTTTAACTCGCTTGTCTTTTTGTAATATTTTCCATCGATCGATTAAGTCCAGCAGCAATATTTGATCTTGTGAAGACATTGTTTGATTAATGGCCAGTTGAGTGGCAATTTTGATTGACTGGCTGTCAGTTTTGGTTTCATAAACCAATACCGTTCCTGCTGCCAGGTCACCAATTCTCACGCTTTGTTTTGTGAATACCGTAACCGCTAGACCTAACGTGTAAAGAAAAGGTAGCGAATCCACTAAGCGAAAAATATTGCGAATGAGCAATGCGCTAGAAGAGGGTACTTCTCCATCGATATTCATGATTTTGATGCCCGCTATTCTTTTGCCTGGTGTATATCCACGCATTAGAATTTCCAGTATTGGATGATATAAAAAATACATTATCGTAGGAGGTATTGTAATAAGATAGACAAATTTATCTGCATCCTCATCAATAAATGAATCCCTTAATGTGTTACTGAATGTGTCGATACCTAGAATGAGCATCATTAACCCAATCCAAACTAAAACCAGCAAAAGCCTGATGTGCCAGTCAATGATAAAAGCATAACTCCGACTGCCAGCACCTGCAATTTCCCAAGAAAAACTAACGCCATCGGCACTTGTCATCTTAATATTTTCATCCATATTTATAAGCCTTAATGAATTACAATAATTGAAAATATAGTACAAAATAAAGGGATTATGTGGTTGAGGTTTCATCATTTCGTTGATTATTTTATTTGTGTAATTTTTGGGTTGTAAGTAATGGGTATAAAAACAAATTAATGTGAAGTGACTAAGTATGTTTTGTTATAATTATTGACTAATAATATTTAGTCATATATCGTGGCTAAATATTATTAGTTATAAGTGGTGTGTTGTATGAATGATTTAAAACCATTAAAAAGTTCAGTGGGTCAGCCAGCAGAAGGTAAAGATAAGTATTTTCCCAGAGAAAAAATAACCAAAAAAATTCTTAGAAAATTAGAGGTGGGTGAAAATATTCTAATTTCTGCTCCCAGAAGAATTGGCAAAAGCTCTGTCTTAAAAGACATCAGTAATAATCCTCAGTCTGGTCAAATCATTAAATATATGATTGTTCAAAGTGTGGACAGTAGTGATGAGTTTTTTAAAAAACTGTTTAACGAATTATTGAATGACCAGCAAATTATAAAAGGTATTAAAGGTTATTTGACCAGAGCGAGTAATGAGGTCAAAAAATATTCCAGTAGAATTACAGGGGTGTCATTAAATGGAAGCGTTGATATTGGCGTAAATGAACGTATTGATTATTATTATGAATGTACGGAATTGATCAAAAATTTTGAGGGAAATAATAAAAATATTTTGGTTATTATTGATGAATACCCAGATGCATTAAATAATATCATTAAAAATGATAAAAAATCGGCGACAAAATTTCTGCAACAAAATAGAGATTTTCGAGGGTTAACTAGTGATGTCAATTTGCAATTTATCTATACCGGGTCAACAGGCTTAAAAAATATTGTTACAAAATTAGATCGACTGGATTTGATTAATGATTTGAATACCATACAAATTTCACCGCTGAAAAAAGATGAAGCAACATTACTGATTCAGCGATTAACGCTGGGTTTTCAAGAAGACAATAAAAATTTTGAAATAACCACTGAAATTATTGAATATATTTTGCAAAAAACCACATGGTTGATTCCTTATTATATTCAAATTATTGTAGATGAGTTATTCGAATATTATGAGGAGCATGAAAAAACTATTGATAAAGGCAGTGTGGAATTGATATTCAGAGAAATTGTCAAATCAAAATCTAATCATTCTGATTACTTTGAAAACTGGAAAAAAAGATTAAAAACAGCCTTTAAAAAATACGATTATAGTTTCGCAATTGAATGCTTAAATACGATTGCAAAAAATAACACCATCGAATATGCAGTGCTTCATGATTTATCCATTAAAAATAAAGTGAAAGATGTTCGTTATATTCTGGATGTTTTAGAACACGATGGTTACATCAGTGAGAATGAAAAAACATATGCCTTTAACTCGGTATTTTTAAAAGAATGGTGGTATATCAATGTTGCCACATAAAACAATCAGCTATTTGTATAATCCTTCAAATCAACAGCCTGAAGAATTGGTTAAAAACTTTGTCATCAGAAAAAAAGAGTTTCGTAAAATCTTACGTGAGCTGGAAAATGCAGACTTAAATATTTTGGCTCAACATTTTTTAATTGAAGGTCAAAGAGGAACGGGAAAAACATCGCTTTTATTAAGATTAAAATATGAAATTGAAGCCAAAAAAATATTTTCTGACCTCGTTGTGGTGCAGTTTGCTGAAGAACAATACAATATATTTGATCTTTGTCGGTTATGGGAAAATGTGGCTGAAATTATTGAAGAATTGGATGGGTTTGAAAATATTACCCATGAATTAGACGAAGAAAATGAACTCGATGGCTATGCTCAAACGTGTTTTGGTATCATTGAAAAATATTTGGTTAAAAATAATAAAAGATTGGTTTTATTGTTGGATAATTTTGGAGATATTTTAGATCGATTGTCGAGTATTGAACAAAAAAGATTAAGAGATATTTTTCACTGTTCCTCTCATATTCAATTTATAGCTTCTTCGTCAAGAGCCTTAGAGCATACTTACAAGCATGATAAAGCATTTTTTGAGTTTTTCAAAATAATAAAACTGGATGGTTTAAATAAAAAAGACACTTTCTCTTTGTTAGAACAATTAACAAAAACCAGCTCAATTAATATTAAAAATATCATTAAAAATGAACCATATCGTATTGAAATTATCAGACGATTGACAGGAGGAATTCCTCGAACGATTGTTTTGTTGTTTGAAATATTTTTAGATAACAGTGCTAATGTTTTTGACGATTTAGAAATGATTTTGGATCGTGTTACACCTCTATATAAACATCGAATGGATGACCTAGCAACTCAACAGCAAGCCATTATGGATACAATTGCCTTGAGTTGGGATGGTATTAGCTCTAAAGAAATCGTTAATGGGTTGAAAAAAAGGGGGTTTGATTCAAAAAAAGTATCGGCACAGTTGATCCTATTGGAAAAAAATGGATTAACACTTTCTAAAAATATTGATAAAAAAAATAAATTGTATTTTATTAAAGAGCGATTTTTTAATATCTGGTATTTGATGCGATATGGTAGAAATAAAAATAAAACAAAAGTTTTATGGTTGGTTAAATTTTTACAGGAGTGGTGTGTTGGTGATGAGATCCGCCAACGAGCAATGAGGCACATTGAGTCAGCAAAAGAAAATAAATTGCATGTTAAAGGTGGAATAATGATGGCAGAAGTATTGGCTGAGTTATGTCAATATAATTCTGGCTTGCAACATAAAATATTGGATGAAACTAAGACGTCATTAAGAAAAAATGTGCCTAATATTGATAAAATATTATCTAAATCGAATATGGAAATATTTGAGTTGGCTCATCAGTTATACGAAGATAAAAAATATGATTTAGCAATAAAAAACTACAAATTATTGGCTGAAAAAGGCTTTGTAACTTCAATGAATAATTTGGCAGTGCTGTATGGAGATAAATTAGGAAATATAGATAAAGCCAAAAAGTATTATAAAATGGCGATTGATAAGGAGCATGCCATATCAATGTCTAACCTAGCTACGCTATATTACAATGAAAATTCACATAAAAGTGAAAGCTTGAGTTTAATTAATAAGTCTATTACCATTGAAAAAAATTCTAACGTTATATTGCGATTAGCTATAATTTTACTTTGGAATAATTACTATATAAAGTCAGTCGACTGTATTAAAGAAATATTGCTTTCATCAGAAAATAAATTAGTTATGAGCATAATGATTAACTATTTAACACTCCTACTGGCAAAAAAACAACTCCATTTAGCCTACGATCTATTCGAAGAATTTGAAATTCTCAAAGACCAATTCAAGCCAATTTATTATACGTTAATGAAACTTCTTAAAGATGAGTATCCTAAAGAATACTTGAGAATGGGTGACGAATTAGAAGAAACAGTTAATGAAATTTTATTGAAGATAGAAGAAAAATCCCTAAAATATGAAAATTAAAGGCTGAAAAATAGTCGAGTTATTAATATCATGCTGTTCAATGGTGGATGATTCTACTATAAACATCATGCTACAATTAATAATCATCATAAATTGAGTATCTGAATTTTACCATGCCAGAAATAAACCCAACCTTATCTCCCGATTTTAGCAAGCCACAATTGTTTTTAGCCGATGTTAATCATCTCGATCAACGTATTGATAATTATTTGTTATCTATATTAAAAGGTGTTCCAAAATCCCGTATCTACAAACTTTTAAGAAAAGGTGAGGTTCGGGTTAATAAAAAAAGGATCAAGCCAACTTATCGTTTGGCTCAGGGAGATATTGTTAGGTTGCCGCCCGTTCGTGTTTCTCAGGTAGATAAACCTGAGGATATTCAACAGTCTAGGTTGAAATTAATTGAAGATAATATCATTTATGAAGACAAGGCGTTGATCGTCATTAATAAACCTTCTGGTATTGCTGTTCATGGTGGTAGTGGAATCTCATATGGCGTAATCGAGATTATGCGGCAACTGAAAAAATTAACCTATTTAGAGTTGGTGCATCGTTTGGATAGAGAAACTTCGGGTTGTTTGATGATTGCGAAAAAGCGTTCAATGCTAAAACATTTGCATGGCTTGTTTCAGACCAATAAAATCACCAAGAAATATTGGGCGTTGGTGGACGGGCAATGGGATAAGAGTGCCAAATCAGTCAAAGTGCCTTTACAAAAAAATCATCTAAGCAGTGGTGAACGAATTGTTAAAGTTGATGTGGATGGCAAACCTTCCAAAACACAATTTAGAGTGATTCAGTCAACTAAAGATGCTTCTTTAATTGAGGCGCATCCTTTGACTGGGCGTACACATCAAATACGTGTTCATGCAACCTATGCAGGTCATGCGATTGCAGGCGATGAAAAATATGCAGAACAGGCCGTGATCAAGAAATTTAAAAAAGTGGGTTTAAAACGTTTGTTTTTACACGCACATCTACTGTCATTTGCATTACCAGATAGTGATGAAAGAATAACCATTGAAGCGCCACTAAACAAAAATCTTGAACCCGTCGTTAGAAAATTATTTGGCGATGTCTCAGAACAAATAAGGTTTAAGTAATCAATGAAACTAATTATTTTTGATTGGGATGGAACAATCATGAATTCAGTGAGTCATATTGTTCATTGTATTCAATTGTCAGCGGATGATCTTGGTGAAGCGGTACCAAATGATGAACAAGTTAAAAACATCATTGGTTTGGGTATGTTTGAATTAATTGATGTTTTATTTAATCGACAAGACGAAGAATTTCATCAACAGCTCATTGCTCGGTATCGTCATCATTTTTATAATAATACAGAAAATCCATCGGTATTTTTTCCACGAGCATTAGAGACCTTGCAACAGTTGAAATCAGATGGATATATGTTGGCAGTTGCAACCAGTAAAAGCAGGGCAGGTCTGGATCATGTTTTTGAGAAATATCAACTCAATGGTTTTTTTGATGATTCAAAATGTGCCGATGAATCAGCTTCTAAGCCGAATCCATTGATGTTAAATAAAATTTTAGCCAAACTTAATATTGATGTAGAGCAGTCATTAATGATCGGTGATACAGAGTATGATATGGAAATGGCTCAAAATTGTGGTATGGCTGGGTTGGGCGTTTCATATGGTGCTCACTCAAAAGAACGATTGCAAAAATATGGTATTTTAGATTGTTTGGATGAAATATTGCAATTACCTAACTGGTTAAATCTACGGAGAAAATAATGTTGAACAGTAAGAACGAAGATTGGGAAAAGAAACTTTTAGAAAAAATTGCAACCTCCTCTATTCGAGAGCAAAAGACGGCAAGACGTTGGAATGTGTTTTTCAAATTTTTGTTTTTTATTTATTTGTTTAGCTTACTGGCTTTATATTTACCCTCTGACTTACTGGATGACGGAAAATTATCAATAAGCAAGAAACATACGGCTGTCATTGATGTTAATGGCATTATTTTAGATGGCGCCGAAGCAAGTGCGGATAATATTATTTCAAGTTTGAAAAAGGTTTATAAGGCAAAAGATGTTGAGGGAATTATTTTGCGTATTAACAGTCCTGGCGGAAGTCCTGTTCAGTCTGCCTATGTGTATAACGAAATTAGACGTTTGCGAAAAGAGCATGAAGATATTCCTATTTATGCGGTGATTTCAGATATAGGTGCTTCTGGAGGATATTATATTGCCGTTGCTGCGGATAAAATTTATGCCAATCCTTCTAGTATGGTTGGGTCTGTTGGTGTCTTAATGGATGGTTTTGGTTTTGTTGATACCATGAAAACATTGGGTGTAGAAAGACGATTGTTAACAGCAGGCAGTAACAAAGGTTTTATGGATCCTTTTTCACCTCAAAAAGAAAATGAAACTCAGCACATGAAAGTCTTACTAAAACAGGTTCATGCTCAATTTATCAAAGCAGTTAAAGAAGGTCGAGGTGATCGCTTAAAAGGTGATGAAGATGTTTTATTCAGTGGTCTGGTCTGGTCTGGAGAAGAAGGCTTGAAGTTGGGAATTATTGATGGGTTTGGTAGCACCGCAAGTATTGCGAGAGATGTTGTTAAACAGGAAAAAATGATTGATTACACAGCGACAACTGATTTGGTAGAACGATTGGCTGATAAATTAGGTGCCAGTGTCGGTAAGTATGTTTTTGAAGCTTTAGGGTTGGGTGCATCAATTAAATTAAAATAATGAAAATTATTAATCATATAACAGACATTCAGGATGAATTAAAGACAGTACGTTTTAAAAATAAGACCATTGCCTTTGTGCCAACGATGGGTAATTTGCATCAAGGTCATTTAGAATTAATTAAGCAAGCAGGGCAGTTGGCTGATATTGTGGTGGTGAGTATTTTTGTGAACCCAGGACAATTTGGGCCCGCTGAAGACTATGATAGTTACCCCAGAACATTACAACAAGATATTGATTCAATGCAGGCTTATCAGGTTGATTTTGTGTTTGCCCCTGACTCTCGTGAAATTTATCCTGAGGGTAATCTAAATTCAACCAAAGTCAGCAATGTTGATTTGTCATCATTGCACTGTGGACAATCTCGCCCTATTTTTTTTACAGGTGTGGCAACGGTTGTCGCTAAATTATTTAACATCATTTTGCCTGATGTGGCTGTTTTTGGGCAAAAAGATTTCCAACAATTAACCATTATTAGACAAATGGTCAATGATTTAAATTACCCAATTAAAATCCATGGCGTTGCAACTATTCGAGAAAAAGATGGTTTGGCCATGAGCTCAAGAAATGCTTATTTGTCTCCATCAGATAGGAAAACAGCGGCTCATATCTATCAAATACTGTCGCAATTAAAACAGCGGATTGAATTGGGCGAAGTTAATTTTGATCAACTACAAATGGATGCAGGAAAAATGCTTTCAAATGATGGCTTTGATGTTGATTATGTCCATATTGTTGCGTCAGATACATTGTTGCCACCTATCCATGCTTCAAATGGGTTGGTTATCTTACTAGCCGCTTTTCTTAATGGGACACGTTTAATCGATAATATTATCCTAGAATAAGGAATGGGCACGAAACAACTTCCGTTCTTACCTTTATCTTCACTTCACCTCCAAATAACTGATGCATAAGATTCGATAAATATCATCTAAATTTTCAATCATAAAAGCTCAGAATAGAGCGGCTATTCATACACTTTTATTCAATCAGATTATTTGAATTTAAAATAAATATGAAACCAAGAACAGGAAGTTATTTTGTGCCATTCCTAATCTGCCAATTGTAGGCTTTGTCTGTAAAAAACGACGTTTTGTAAGTCTAGTCGTTGAATTGTCGCCTCTATTCGTTTAAAACTCTTGCAAATTGAAATAAATGTGAACTTTTTATTTAACTCGAACTATACTTTTTTCAAAACAATAATAAAATTTTCGTGTCAGCAGGGTGTAAAAAATGATGAACAAATTGATGTTTTGTTGCCTTATTGTGTTACTGACGATAGGAGGGCTGAATGTACAGGCTGAAGAACGATTGTATAAGCCTTTTGTGCTTGCTTCTAATGGTCCTGGAGAGTTAGTTCAGGCGATTAATTCAGTCAAAAGATCATTGCTTGATGTTGGTTTTATCATCACGGGTGAATATTCACCTTATGAAGGTTCTCACGTTTTAGTAGCGACCAACTATCAGTTAATCAGTGGCTCAAAAAAATCCAAAGGTGCAAAGTTTGCAGTGCCTCAGAGAGTTGCGGTGAGTCAGGTGGGGGAGGATATTCAGGTTGCTTACGCCAATCCAGAATATTTTGCTCAAGCTTATCAAATGAAAGATGATATGAAATGGGTTTCTAATCAGTTAGCCGCGGCTTTAGGTCGAATTGAAGAATTTGGTTCTAAAGGTATGACGAGAAAAAAACTTCGGAAATATCACTATACATTTGGCATGGAATATTTCAGAGATATTATGGTTTTGGCTGAATATGGAAGTTATGGTGAAGCCATCAGTAAAGTCGAGAAATCATTGTCTAAAAAAGAAGGTGGGGCATTTAAAATATCTCGAATTGATATTCAAGGAGAAAATACCACTATCTATAGTGTTGGCATGACTGAGGGTTATAGTAGTGACCAAAAAGTGATGAGTATCATTGATTATAAAACATTGAAGCACACGGCTCATTTACCTTATGAGTTGATTGTTAAAAATAATAAAATTATTGCCTTACACCCACGTTTTAGAATAGCCATTGATTTTCCTGAATTATCAATGTCTGGGATTAAAAATAGTTTTATGCAAATTATCAGTTCTCCCGATGCGATTAAGAAAGCATTGACTTTGGCTTCGGGAGGAGAGTGCTATTATGATGAAGATTTGGACGAAGAATTATGTGGAGAGTTTTAAAGAATTTGGGCGTACCCAAATAACAAGCTGTCATGAAGCTTATTCATGATTGCATTACAAGAGTAAATAATAAAATAATGAAAGAGAGGAGTGGTAATGAAATTTAATAAGAAATTAACAGCACTGATTGGTGGTGCGGTTTGTTTAGGATTTATGTCTGTCTCAATGGCTGCATCAAAATTAAAGCCTTTTGTTTTGGCTTCTGAAAGTGCTGGAGATGTTGCATCGGTAACAGCGGCAACTAAAAGCAAGTTAACAGGAGCAGGTTTTACGGTTGTCGGTGAATATGATCCTGCTTCGGGTGCTCATATTATTGCCGTCACTAACGATGCTTTAAAAGCAGCGGCTGCAAAATCAGAATTTGGTGCTTATGGTGCAGCGGTTAGAGTTGGTGTCACTAAAGCAGGTGGCAAAGTTCAAGTCACTTATTCAAACCCAACTTATTGGGCTGCTGGTTTTAGAATGAAAAGCAATCTGGCATCAGTGGGTAAGTCTTTAGAGGGTGCTTTAGGAAAAGTTAAAGGTTTTGGTTCTGCTAAAGGAATGAAAGCTAAAAGCATTAAAAAATACCATTATATGTTTGGAATGCCTTATTTTGATGACCCACATAAATTAGGTAAAGCATCAAACTACAAAGATGCCGTTAAGAAAGTTGAATCTGCATTAAATGCGGGTAAAGGTGGCGTTAAAAAAGTATATAGAATTGATATTCCTGGTACAAAATCAACTGTTTTTGGTGTTAACTTCACCACAGGCGATGCTTCTGATGCAAATGTCATTGGTAAAATTGACTTAGGTAAAATCAAGCATACAGCTCACTTTCCTTATGAAATCGTTGTAGTCGGTAAAAAAATCTATACTTTGTCTGGTAAATTTAGAATTGCTTTAAGCTTTCCTGATTTAAGCATGGCTGGTGATGGATCATTTGCTTCAATCATGTCTGTTCCTGGTGCGATTGAATCAGCAGGCGAGAAAGTTGCTGACTAAGGGGAAGCGAAATAAATAAATGTCCAAATTGCGCAGGATTTTTGTTTGCCTTTGAGGCGCAAAAATAGGCGTGTAGTCGAACTACACAACTATTTTTGCAACAAAAAAGGCGGGCAAAAAGACAAGTAAGTTGGACGTTTATTTGTTGTATGCCCCCTAAGTGAAACTGGGGTATTCCCTTTGCAATACTAGGTGTATTAATTCAATTTGAATTTAATATTCAAGTATTATTTAAATGATTTTGTATCACCGTCACGCTAAGGGGTGTACACGAAATAACTTTCTGTTCTTGGTTGTGGCTTTTTGTTCAATTAGATCAACCAAAATTAACGTAAATCTGAAACCAATATTGTTCAGGTTATTTAATTTTCATCTAAGTTAAGTTGGTTTTATAAATTGGTTTTATTGTTAGATGAATGAGTTGATCAGGCTGGTCTTTTTTGGTATTGTTGGTCTATTAATCTTAGTGAATTAGTGTGATTGTCCAAAGCACTGAGTGCTTTTGCGGTGATTAATTCAGGATCAATGGAGAAAATAATGATTATTAATGTATCAGAAGCAAAAACAAATTTATCTAAGCTCATTAATCTTGCTTTTCAGGGTGAAGAAATTATTATTGCAAAAAATAATTTACCCTTAGTTGAATTGGTAAAGCATGAACCTACCAGTAAAGTTGTTTTGGGTTTGTTATCGAGTAAAGATGTTGATTCTTATGACGATGATATTTTGGCAGAAGATGATGAGTTAAATGAGTTATTTTATAATGGTGAAGCTAATTTAATATGAATATTTTAGTTGATACTCATATTTTTATATGGATATTGAAAGCACCTGAAAAAATATCGGCGGAACATCTTCATTTGTTAAAATCACCACACAACTTTTTTCTTAGTTCAATAAGTATTACGGAGCTATTGATTAAATCGAGTATCGGTAAGTTAAATGTAAATTATAATCCTGTAGAAATGGCATTAAAAAGTGGTTTGAAATTGCTTGATTATAGTGCGGATGATGCCAGTCAACTTAAAAATTTACCTCTACATCATAAAGACCCCTTTGATCGTATGCTGATCGCCCAGAGTCTCTGTCAAGATTATGCTATCATGACAAATGATGTTAAGTTCAAATATTATGAGTGTATTTTGATTTAGAGTATAAAATCCAAGGAGGGTTGCCCGAGAACACTCAGTTCGCCAAAATTGGGTTAAAATCTGACTCAAAATGCTCATTTATACCAGTAAGCTGTACTTTTTCATCAAATTTCACCTTGTTCTGACAAAAAAACTGTATTTTCGGACAGCCTCCTAGAAAAATCAGCTCAATCATCAAGCATTTAAATATTTACCAGCTAAGGCATTACGTTCTATTGAAAATCATAAAAATAGATTATATAATTTCTATTATTATATATAAAAGAAATTATAAGTATCATTATGACAAAAAAATCACTTTCAATTAAAGCATTGCCAGCAGAAGTTTCAACTCTTTTGACAACATTAGGTAAAAATATTTGTGTTGCACGAAAAAGTAGAAGACTTAAACAGTCTGAGATGTCTGAGCGAATATTTGTCAGTCTTCCAACTTATCGACGTGTAGAATCAGGTGATCCCAAAGTTAGTATGGGTATCTATCTTAGTGCATTGTATGTTTTAGATTTAATGAAAGGGCTTGATCAAATCGCCTGTCCAGAAACAGATGAAGTTGGTAGATATCTGGCTCAACAGCAATTGCCGAAACGAATTCGTCAACCCATGACCGATGAAAATGATTATGACTTTTGATCATAATATTTATATCTATATTTATTTACTTAATGAAAGTGTACCTTTGCCTGCGGCATATTTAACATGGAATGAAGAAGATGAGATAGGAACATTAAATTATGGAAAACAATACTTAAAACGTAACAACGCCATTGCGTTAGACCCAATCAACTTACCGTTAACAGAAAAGCCATTGATCTGCAAAATAAATGAAGGCATACCAGGTGCGGTACGTGATGCCATGCCTGATTACTGGGGGCAATTGATGATCGCTAGCACAATAGGTCGGCCATTTGATGAAATAACACCCATTGAGTATTTATTGCATACCTGTGATGACCGAATTGGCGCACTGGAGTTTCGACCTGAACTTTCTTCACCAAAGCTTGATGAAAAATACAACAAATTAATAAATTTAGAAGAACTAATTCATCAGTTAGAACAGCTATCAAAAGGTAAAATAGTACCTGACTGGTTTCAGGACTATATAAAACGAGGATCAAGTGCTGGAGGTGCAAAACCAAAACTTACCGTTGAGTATCAAGATGCTCTGTATATTGCAAAGTTTAATTTGAAATCACAAAAATATACAGAATTTAATTCTGCAACCCGTGTTGAATTTGCTACCATGAAACTCGCTGAATATGCAG
>Ga0233445_1002156_pt1 | contig 13540 bp, 8 predicted proteins | sample SI_124_October20_5_FD_182779 | JGI IMG/M metagenome (GOLD analysis project Ga0233445, IMG submission 182779) | Seawater microbial communities from Saanich Inlet, British Columbia, Canada - SI_124_October2016_100_MG | ecosystem: Environmental > Aquatic > Marine > Inlet | place: Canada: British...
CAACTTGCTTGTACCCAAAGGGCATAGCAATTTTTTTGCCCGCCTTTTTTGTTGCAAAAATAGTTGTGTAGTTCGACTACACGCCTATTTTTGCGCCTCAAAGGCAAACAAAAATCCTGCACAATTTGGACATTTATTTATTTCGCTTCCCCTTAGGCAACTCATATTTTAACCTTATCGTAGGTTTCTCTTAAGCTTAATCGACTATTTATGGATGTTAATTCAACGATATCATCCATCACTTTAAATTCTGAAAACAACCAAGTATTATCCGACTGGCGATTATATTTTTCTACATGACAACTTTTTTGCGATACCAATATATACTCAATAAAAGACTCTATTTGACGATAGTAGAAAAACTTATCTCCTCGATCATAAGCTTCCGTTGAATCTGATAAAATTTCTATAATCATTATTGGATTTAATAAAGTATCTTCTTCCTCATCTTCAAAATTTTCGTCATAACAAGAAACAACGACATCAGGGTAAGAATATTTCTCTACATTTTTATTTTTTACTCGCATATCACTAGAATAAATATTACAAGGTTTTTTTAATAAATCATTACCAATCATTCGTACAAGATTAGATGATATTTGGTTGTGCTTCTTACTGGCACCTGCCATAGAAAAAATAGCACCATCAACAAATTCATGTCGTAATTCAGAACTTCTTTCAAAAATCAAATAATCTTCGGCCTTCATTTTATTTTTTTCAGACAATATCATTAAGACTGCTCCAACTGTTGCTTCACTGTCAACCGATTAACCAATGCCTGAAATTTCTGCTCAGTCAACAAAGCTTGCAACCATTCTTCCAGATGATCTTCTAGCATCCAGTTATCCAAGACCCATTGCCTAAGTGTGTCACCCTCTTTTGCCAGAGCATCCAAATCACTGACTTTTTCTCGAATCGCATTAATCCAGGCACTGGATTTATTGGGTAAAGTGGTAACAGGACCTTTTTGATAAGGAAATATGTCAGAACAAACAATTGGCCAGCCTAAAACACCAAACTCCAATAGTCTTAAATTACTTTTGCCTTCATTGAATTTATTCCTCTCCAAAGGAGCAACGGCTAAATCTAAATTCAATGTGGCTAATTTTTCTGGGTAAAATTCGAGTTTAACAGGATCGTGAAATTCTTTGATCATGTGCTTGATTTCTTTGATATACATGCCAAAGAAAATCCAGTCAACCTCATCTTTGGTTGCTTCCATCACAGGAATTAACAATTCCAAATCACCATGATGCTGCATTGCTCCTGCCCAGCCAACTCGTGGTTTTGCACCCTGACGTCGCTTTGATTTCAGCTCACCCCAAATCGCTTTTTCCAGATAATTGGGAACGATAACAATATCATCAATATCTGATTGATAGGCATCTTTCAAGGGCTCGGTGGTGACAATTAAGCGGTCACAGAGTTCCAGGCCTTTTTTCATGCGCCGCCTCATGTCAGGGTATAGATTGGCTTTATTGTGATTACTACCAGGAATGGCGTAAAAATTATCATCTAGGGTATACACGATATGAGAATTTAAGTTTTTTCGATAATGCCCCATCATTTCCAAATGCAAGTCATGCACATAGGCTTGCATAAACAACGTATCGGGTTCAGCCCTTGCAATATCAACCACATAAGGAATTCTCAACGTGGTTTTATCTTCACCACCATGGGGAAAATATTTAATGTCTGCCAACACGGCTTTTTCCAATGCTTTAAGAGGCATTCCCATACGCCAGTCGGCACAGCCACCTGGGTCTGTTGTTAAGCCTAAAATATGAGGTCGATCATGAAAATGTTGATCCCATTTGACATCTAACCAGGTATTAATTGATGCATCACGACTACGAATGGTTAAGTTTTTATTATACGCAGGATCAAATGCCATCATATTGAGCCAACTTGACATCAACTGCTCACCTTCAGCGGCACTTTTATCATAGGTCACCTCGGTATTCTGGTTAACTGATTGCCCACCAAGGTGTAATAAGGTCACATGAGGTGTCCAGACAATTTTCTTACCCAGTTCTCCGACTCTCAAACATAAATCAATGTCGCCATACATCACTTTATATTTTTTATCATTCAAACCACCCGCTTGCTGATAGAGTGCTTTGCTCATCAAGCAACAAGAGGCTGAAACTGCAGAAAAATTTTGTGCTATTTGTGCTCTTTGCATATAACCAGGCTGATGCATTGACAATCCCAGATGAAGCGAATCTGCTAAATCAGCCAAACCACAAATAATACCACCATTTTGTAGCTTTTCATTTAAATCAATCAGTCGCGCACCAACAATACCAACATCGGGTCTCATGGCATAACCCATCATTTGGGACAACCAGTCGTCCTGTAAAATTTGGGTATCATTATTCAATAAGACAATATAATCACCTTGTGCTTGTTCAACCGCATGATTATTAATGGCTGAAAAATTGAAGTCTCCAGAAAAAAAGAGTGTTTTTACACAATCATTGTTTTGCTTTATTTCATACAAATATTCCTGAAAATCACGTTCTTTACTATCGTGATCAACGATTAAAATTTCGTAGTTTTTATAATCAGTTAATGACAATAAACCATCAACACACGGCTTTAACAAATCCAGGCGGTCTTTGGTTGGAATAATGATACTAACTAATGGAGTTTCCCGACATTCATACCGAACAAAATGAGTTCCTGGCAACAAACCTTGTTTAACACTTGCATTCAGCTTTTGTCGCTCAAAATAGTTTTGCAATATTTGACGTCGCTCACTGCTGTAGTCTTCTTCGAGCAATAAATTGTGAATCACATCAGAACGATGCACCAGCATTTTATCAATATGGCCAATGGACAGATCACCACAACTTTCAATGGTTTTGAGTGCTATGAAATAATTGATAACACCATCATGTAACGGTAACTCACCGAATTGAGACAATAAAGAATGCATCACCAGACAAAAACTACCCATATAGGGCATGGAATACAACATATCTATATTAACATCAGGTTTGAATTGAGGATTAATAAAACCACCCTCAGCCGTCACGGTATCTTCGTCAGTATAAATCATCACCCATTCAGGATGAACATGAATATAGTCGACCACGGAGAATAATGCCAATGGATCTAAACGATCCCCCACCTCGATGACACCGACCCAATCAGATGACGAGATAGCAATGCATTGATTTAAAGTTTGCACCACATCTTCATCGGTTTCGATCCATTCCAGCATATCCATTTCACTGAACACAGGGTCAGGACAAGCTTGGCGAGCAACAACACTCAGTCCCCAGCCTTTGTAAAATTGCTGACCCAAAGAATCTAAGGTATCAGCCAATAGTGCTTCACCACCTGGGCGAAAGGCGATGAATAAATGAATAGATGGAAAATGTTTCCAGCTAATCGCCATTCTCTCACCCAAAATTTCACCTTCTTCATCCGTCATTTGATGAGCTTTCAACCAAACCTGATAATCTTTATTGAGTCGTTGGTCGATGACCGCTGGCTGATTTGAATCAGCATCTTTGGCAGACGAGTCATCAGATGAAGTGACCTTATCTTCAATCGGTGATGAATGATAATTGGCCTCGATGGCAGCAGGCAAGTCACAGGTTTGTCGATACAAATTATCAACATCGGCAATGAATTCTGAGCATAATCGAGGTTGCCGAATATTTCTCTGCCAGGAACTTACCATCATTGGGTTTTCCAACATTTCCTGAATGATATCCGCCAACTGACCTGTTTCTTTAATATCGAACAATCGTCCTTGTATGTTATCGAAGAAATGTTCTTGCAAACCGCCAATTCGGGTACAAATAACTGGCACATGAGATGCCAATGCTTCTTCAACCACCATGCCAAATGTTTCTGGCCAAATAGATGGAATCACCACCGCATCAATTTGCGAAAAAATATTCACCAAATCATTTTTAGCATTATATTTACCCATGAATGCCACATGGCAATCGGGCATTTCTTTCGCAATATCCTGTAAATACTCAATATAACCTGCATCACCACCACCATAGATACTCACTTCAACTCTGGAACGAAATTCTTCCGACATTGATTTAACGGCTTGCAATAAGATATGTGCACCTTTCACCACCAGCATAGTACCGACATACGCCAAACGAATAGTACCAGGCTTAAATGGACGTGGCGTGAACTGACTGTTATGCCACAGATCATCAACTGAGCTGACACTCGGGTGCTGAATCACCAGTTTTCCAGCATCAACACCGTGTTTAATGAAATAATTTCGTAAATCGTTACTGACCACCGTAATCACATCCACATAGCGGTTTAACATATAGATGTGTTGTGAAAGTCGCTGTTGCCAGTCTTCCTCAGAACCTTGAAAATGATCTTTGGCACATTCCTTACATTTGGTTCCATCTTCGGGACCATCACAGAGTTTCCAGGTATCATCTACTCGTTGAATCCTAGAACACAGCAACCAAAAATCATGAATCGCAGCAATGACAATTTTTCCCGCTTCTTTAGCCACACGGTAAATATCAGTTCCCATGGTAATGGTGTGCTGAATATGCACGATATCTGATGGGTAAATTTTCATGACACTTTTTAATAAATCAGATCCAGGAGAGAATTTAACATGGTACTTAGCTTCGGTAAGACGCACCACCCAATTATCAATGCTAATCAGTTGGTAACCATCTTTTTCTGATGGCTTAATACTGATATCTGCAGTAGATTCTCCATGTTGCTGACCTTTGGGTTCTAGCAATGAAACTTGATAACCTCGATTGACCAATCCACGACACAAATCATAGGTCAAACCAACAACACCACCACCATATTCTTCATTTAGACCCACCATAAGAACTTTTGGCAGTTCAACATCATTATTTGTAGACTTATTTGATGAGGCATCTGATGCCAAATTAATGAGATTTTCAGTGACTCTAAATTTTGCCTGACCATCATTACTACAACAGAATTTATTTAAGGTATAAGGAATTTTTGCAATTAATTCTTCTAAAAAATCACCTTTGAAGATGTTAACCAGATTATCATATAGTTCATCAACCGAATTTTTTACTTTACAAATACAATCTTTTTCAGAAAAATGACTGGTATGAATTTTTGCCTCAAATTCGTCCACCATCACCAACCCAGGACGGCCAATCATGGCAGCCTGTATCAAAGTACTGGTTGCTGATGGAGCAATGACAATATCACTTTTAAAAATATATTCATCCAAACTTTCAACCGTCACCAATGCATCAGTAATACCTTCTTCAATACAAATTGTTTGATGCCAGTTGATGTCAATGTTGCCAAAAGGGTGGATTTTCACAACAACTAAAAGATCATCATGTTCCCGATATTTTTTGACTGCGGCTAAAAAACTTCTGAGTTTCAATGCCAAGGTATCCTTAAAATTACCCGCTCCCCAAGTGGATAAAAAGGTAATAATGGGCACTTCATTTTTTGGTATGTGTTGATGACTTTGAGCAAAATCATAATAATGATCCCAGGCAGAATTACCCGTCACAATGACATTTTCTGGGTCCACACCATAAACTGTCGGAATGAATGTTTTTTCATATTCGCCAGACACCAAAAAATAATCAGCAAATGTTTTACGACCATTTTCGATACCTGGCGTTCCATGTAAAATCATGACGGTTGGGATATCACAAGACTTTGCACACAACACCAATACATTCAATACCCCAGCCCAATCATCCAGCACGGTGACCAAGTTGACAGGATATTGTTTATTCAATTCAGCAAACATTTCTTTCACAGCAATGGTGTTGATTAAATGCTCACGCAATTGTGATCTTAAGTTTTGTGTCGTTTCTTCCTGACCTTCCAACAAATCCTGAAATTCTTCAAATAAAACCGCATCACCTAACTGATCAAATTTTTGGTCAACCTGTTGTTGCACCAGCTGATTGATGCGTTGATTCACCTCAGGAGTTTGATAGGATTCAAGCTGAATAAAACTCAAATTCTTTTGTTGCAACACATCCAAACCATATTCACCCAAGGTAATGACCTGAACTTCTTCACGCAGACACAACTGTTCAACCACAGGGAAACTTCGGTGATCATTATAGATAAGGATATTTTTTTTATTCATTGATAGAGATGCTTTGTTATTAAGTAGGTGAGCATAATTATTTTAACATTTTCAGACATATTTTCCGCCCTTAGGTACGACGAGACACTGACCAAATAGACTTCTATGCAATCAGAGTCGTGACACCTAAGGTCAAAAAATTATTGATGCCCTCTGGGTGCTTGCTCAGAAAATTTTGTTAAAATAATTATGTTCATCTACTTATTTTAATGATTGGAATTAAGGAATGGTTACGAAACAACCCATTGACAGACAATTCATCAACAGCTTTAAAAATGACAAATATTAAAACTGCTTTTTACGACTCTAAATCTACAGAATAGTCATAAACGTCATCTTTAATCGTTTTTACGGTATATTCATCCAAAAACAATTCTGAAATGGCTTCTTCTTTATTGGTTTCCCATTCAAATAAATCAGGCTTACCCAACGCTATATGGTTCACCAGATGTTGTGAGTATTTCAACATGGAAATAAGAATACGAATTTCGGAAGAATCAATACCCCCACAATATAAAGTATGATGATGATAAATGGCTGAACGTAATGCAAAAGACAAATTAAACTGATCGGCAATCACATAACTGAATAAGGTATGCGTGGTTTTGAAAAATGTTTTTTCAAAATCAATGATATGTATTTTATTATTTTGTGCATCATCCGTGGCTGCAACATACATACTGTTTTGCAATGATAAAATTGCCACGCCAAAATTATGAAACAAACCCACCAAATAGGCATCTACAGGCCTCACATCTTCAACATAACTGGAGATAACTTTCATCGTATGAGAAACCAGTAATGCTTCTTCTTTGACCATTGTTAAGTTGAGATTTGTTTGACTCTTTGCTTCAATTTGTGAAATGAAATTTTCAAGAAAAATACCGCACAGTTCAATCACATGAATTTCTGCTAACGATTCTTTAATGACAGTATCTTCATCATATAAATGTGAACCTGGTCGGTCCATCACACCACCTAACGCTATCAATGGTTTTTTGTAGGAAGGCAGTTTATTAATGAGTATCGTCATTTTGGCGATACTGGGGGATTCAGTCATAATTTCCCCCATTAATTGTATTTCTTCAGTAGAGAAATTGAGCAAATCAATGGATTCCATCAGTTCATAAGCAGTTTCCAAGACTGCATTATCAGGAATCAATAAAAATTCTGGCTCACTTTCTTCCTCATCAACCACGTCTTGTTCAATGGGTTTGTCTTCAGGCTCAGATTCTACTGCCTTAAAATCAATTTTAACTTCTTCATCCTCACCCCAAATTAATGCACTGTCAACTTCGATATACTTGTTGGTCAGTGCCAATGCATGGCGGATTCGATAATTTTCCTGATGAGAAGGAGAAAACACCATGCCACCATGTGCATCTTTAATAATCACTATTTTAGGTTGAGTTGGTTTTTCACCACGATGGGTAACCAATCCCGTTTCACCACTGCCTAACATCACTAGACAACCAGGAGGGTACAAGCCCATCACACTCAGAAATGGTTTTGCCAGTGACATATCCAGCTTGGCTTTATGATTAACAAAAATTTCTCTGATCACTTTATCTGGCATACCACCGTCTCGATATCCTCTGGGGGAGACCATGGCATTATAAACATCGGCAATATAAAGAACTTTACTGCCCAATAAAATATCATTTTTCTCAAACTGATTGGGATAACCCTGACCATCCGTCTGTTCATGATGTTGTAGAACAATATTTAACCAATCATCATCATCCACGCCCGCACGCCGTAAAATCTCCACACATTGTTGAGGATGCTGCTGAATCGCCTGTCTTACCCCACCATCGACTTCACCTTCTTGATGAAACAATTTATTTTGCAACTCAATCATTGCCAAATTCATTGTTAATGAAGCACAAATTAATGTTAATCGCTGATTGGCATCCCAATTTAAATGAAGTGCTACAGCTTCACAGATAATGGCACTATCTACTGAATGAACCACCGAATATTCATAATCATCATCTTTAAAAAAGATGGTGCTCATGGCTGCATCTAAATCATCATCACAAGCTTGTTGCAATAATTTAGCCATGACCAGCGTTTCTTCTTTAACCGAAGACAGTTGGTCAGAAATGACGTGACTATAAATATCATGAAGCCCTTTCCTCACTTCATGAATGTTTTCTATCGTTGCATACGACATTAGAAATATTAATCCTAAAATTATTTGTAATAACCAATTATAAGTAGGTGACCATAATTATCTTAACAAAATTTTCGCTCAAGATTTTTTGACCTTTGGTGTTACGGCTCTGATTGCATAGAGATATATTCAGTCAGAGTAGTAGTGCCAAAGGGCAGAAAATATTGAGTAAAATGTTAATATAATTATGGTCACCTACTTCTTAGGTAACACGCAATAAATAAACTACCCATATTACACAGAAATTTTGTTTGTCTTTTTTGTTACAAAAATAGGCGTGTAGTCACTCTACATAACTATTTTTGTGGCAAAGAAGACGGACAAAAGAGCAAGTAAGACGGGTAGTTTATTTATTGCAAGTTACCTTATATATGGTTTAATCCCCAAATGTAATACTGTCAAGATCTACGTCAGACATTTTTGATGAATATTGTTCATTGGATGAACCAGGCGCACGAGACCCTAACTTGATTAACAACCGTACTTCATTGGCTGAATCAGCGTGGGAGATGGCATCATCGTAACTTATTTCACCTTGCGAATACAAATCATAAAGTGCTTGATCAAATGTCTGCATACCTTGCTCACCTGAACGACTCATGACTTCCTTCAATTTGTGAGTTTCACCTTTTCTGATTAAATCAGAGACCAGTGGTGTATTTAATAATACTTCCACGGCAATTCTTCGTCCCTTGCCATCAGGTGTGGGCAATAATTGTTGCGCCATAATCGCTCTTAAATTCAACGACAAATCCATTAAAAGCTGCTCTCGCCTGTCATCTGGAAAAAAGTTAATGATTCTATCTAATGCCTGGTTGGCATTATTGGCATGCATCGTCGTTAAACACAAATGTCCTGTCTCGGCAAAAGTAATGGCAAAATCCATGGTTTCTCTGGAACGAACTTCCCCAATTAAAATAACATCAGGCGCTTGTCTTAAGGCATTTTTCAGACCAATTTCGTAAGACTCAGTATCAATACCCACTTCACGCTGTGTCACAATACAACCACCATGATGGTGAATAAACTCAATGGGATCTTCAATACAAACAATATGCCCCGTGGTATTGGTATTTCGATATCCCACCATGGCAGCCAATGAACTGGACTTACCTGTTCCCGTTGCACCCACCAAAATACTCAAGCCTCTTTTACACATGGCAATGTTTCTAACCACAGGCGGTAAATTCAATTCAGTAAAATCAGGAATATGGGTTTCAATTCGTCTCAACACCATTCCAACCGCATCTCTCTGAACAAAAGCACTGACACGAAAACGCCCAATTTTACTGGCACTGATGGCAAAATTACATTCTTTGGTTCGTTCAAACTCTTCACGTTGCTGATTGGTCATGATATTCACCACCAAATCTCTTGCTTGAGTCACAGTCAATGATTGTTTGGTCACTGGTACCACTTTACCATGTATTTTTAAGCTGGGTGCAGCACCTGCGGCAATAAATAAATCAGAAGCATCTTTGGTGGCCATCAGCTTCAGTAGTGAATTAAAATCCATGGCATTTTACTCAAAAAGGAGTGTATATTTAAAGGCAAAAAAATAAATGTGAGTTTTTTTATAATTATTCAAGAATTATTATAGAACAAGTCCATAATAAGGTAATAAATTATCTATAATTATATTACTAAGAAGGTAAGTATAATTATTTTAACATTTTCAGGCATATTTTCTGCCCTTAGAGGCATTACGACTCTGACCAAATAGACTTCTATGCAATCAGAGCCATAGCACCTAAGATCAAAAAACCTGCTCAGAAAATTTTGTTAAAATAATCATGCTCACCTGCTTAACAACAGGCTCTAGCGATGAACGACATACGACATCCAGCAGTATCTGGTGCTTTTTACCCAAGTGACCCAGATCAATTAACAAGCCAGATCAATCAGTTTTTAGACCATGCTAAATCTCAATCAACTGTTCCAAAAGCCATTATTGTGCCTCATGCAGGTTATCAATACTCAGGAGCCATAGCGGCTAACGCCTATCATTTATTAAAACCCGTCAAACAAAAAATAAAACGAGTAGTTATGCTTGGCCCCTCTCATCACTTTGCGTTTGCGGGTATTGCGACCTGTAGTTCAGTCGTTTATAGAACACCCTTGGGAGATATTCCCATTGATCATGAAGAACAAAGAAAACTACTTCAATTAGATCAAGTAAACACCCTTGATCAGGCACACTTAAAAGAACACAGCCTGGAAGTACAACTGCCTTTTTTACAAATATTGCTGGATGATTTCAAATTAATACCACTGGTGGTTGGTGATGCCTCTAAAAAAGACATTTCAGCTGCTCTTGAACTGGTTTGGAATGATGACGACACGCTCATCGTAGTCAGTTCAGATTTAAGCCACTATTTGCCTTATGATGAGGCTCGACAAAAAGACTTTGCCACCTCGAATGCCATTAAAAACTTTGATGGCGATCAAATTCATCGAAAAGATGCTTGCGGTAGAAACTCCATTAAAGGTTTATTGCATTGTGCAAAAAAGAAACACATGACCTCACAAATCCTAGATGTCAGGAATTCAGGCGATACATCAGGCACAAAAAATAGAGTTGTCGGGTATGGTAGCTATGCCTTTCACTGATTACCAACAACAAACCTTATTACAAATTGCTAAAAACAGCATTCAAAATGGACTTAAGTTTCAAGCACCTCTACCTGTTCAAATTGAAGAATATTCAGGTATTTTAATCCAACAGCGTGCCTGTTTTGTCACTCTCAACAAGCAACAACAATTACGAGGCTGTATTGGCTCACTTCAAGCCTATCGCCCATTGGTCATTGATATCAGCAACAATGCTTATGCAGCAGCATTTTCTGACCCTCGCTTTCCAGCATTACAACAAGTTGAATTTAAACAACTTGAATTTCATATATCCATTCTTGAACCAGCTGAACCCATGAGTTTTACCTCAGAAGAGGACTTATTATCACAAATCAGACCCAACATTGATGGATTGATATTATCAGACCAAGGAAAAAAAGGGACATTTTTACCCTCCGTCTGGCAATCATTAACAACCACCAAAGATTTTTGGCAACAACTGAAACGTAAAGCAGGATTACCCATTAATCATTGGTCAGATACTTTGATGGTTGAACGCTATAGCACTGAATCATTTTCTGGGTAACCCAAAATTCATGATGGATATTCCACCACCACTAAAAAGTCAGCTATCTCAACCTCGTACAGTAACTGTCAAAGTAGAATCTGCCTTAAATGCACAAATTAACAAATGGCAAGTGGGTCAGATTATCAATGCACGGGTGGCTTCACAAGTCAATTCCAACACCGTTGCACTGAGCATCAATAACCAGGTTTATAACGCAAGCTCTCCCACACAATTACTCAATGGTCAACAATTGAGGCTGGAAGTTTTAAAAAAGGGTCAAACATCCATTTTAAAAATACTAGACTCAATGACATCCAAACAGGGAGCTATTGATGGCGCAATGCGTAAAGCGCTACCCAACCAATCAGGCCTAACTCAACTCACCAGCAATCTGCAACAGTTGTCCAAAATGTCTGCTGGACAAATTCCACAACATTTAATCGACAACGCAACCAATGCACTCAAACAATTTCCAACATTAGCTGATGCCGTTAATGCCAATGGAGTCAAACAGTCTTTGGGAAATTCTGGATTATTTTTAGAAGCTCGACTCTTACAATCACTATCTGGAAAATTTAAAGGCACATTGAGCGCTGATATTAAAGGACTTTTTACCCAGTTTTTAAGCCAATTAAAAGAACAAGTTCAAACCAGCAATCAACCCATAAAAATTCCAGAAGACTTACAGAAATTGGTCGATAAACTCAATGGACAATTACCACTCAGTATTAAGCAATCAGATCAAGCATTAATGAAACAGGCATTAAAAGACATTGCTGTTTTTTTAGATCAGAAATTAACATCCGTCATCACAACTCCACCAGGAAGCACTCAACAGACTACCGCAAAATATGACCTATTCGCTATTTTAAATGGATTACCTACCAAACAATATCAACAATTCGAGCAATCGCAAGGTAAGTTTGCCAATGAATTAGGGCAACAAGGCAAACAATTATTAAATTTATTACCAGGCTCAATGAAAAACACATTACCTGAGGGTTTAAAAACCACGTTAAAAGATGCGGCAGTTATTTTAGAAAATCGACTCAACCAATTATATAACAACCAAATTCCACCACAAATGGCCTCTGAACTAAAATCTGCATTGCTTAAAACATTGGATAGAATGAAACAATCACAAAACCGTCCAGTAACTACGGCAAAACCCTCTGAAGCAAAACCATTGACCAAAAATACTTCGTTACAACCCCAAGAAAAAGTAGAAGGCAACCTAAAAGAAACGGAAGGTTTTGCTAAAATGGTAAATCAATTATTACAACAAACAGAAGGTGCTTTATCACGCATTGAGATTGCACAACTGGAAAGCTTACACGATGATGACTACGAAAAAACAGTTTGGTCTCACGAACTCCCCATTAATACTGATAACGGCATTGATTTATTCCAGATAAAATTTGAACAATACAAAAACCAACAAGCCCCTGATGATGATAGCAACTGGTCAGTCAGCATGGCATTTTCACTGGACTCTTTAGGTCCCATGCAAGTGAAACTCTTCATGGCAGACGAGCAGTTATCCACCATACTTTGGGCAGAAGAAAGCAAAACGCTTGATGCCATTAACCAACAAATTCCAAAATTAGAAGATCGCCTGCAAAAAGCGGGCTTATTTGTCAAACAAATCGTCTGCCATCCTGGTAAACCACCTGAACCTCAACCCAGCAAACAAAGTCAACCACACCATTCAATACTGGATGAACAGACATGAGCGGCAGAATTGTCAACTCGCCTGAAATTGCCATTGCTTTAAAATATGATGGTGACAGCGCACCTCATGTAGTCGCCAAAGGCAAGAATCATACGGCTGAAAAATTGTTTAAGCATGCACTGGATCACAACATTCCATTACATGAAGACCCTGAAATTGCACAAATATTGACATTTGTTCCAGTGGGTGCTGAAATACCCGAAAATTTGTATCGAGCCATTGCAGAGATCATTGCATTTTCCTATTTATTGTCAGGTAAAACACCTGATGACTTTAAAAAACCAGAAACCTCAGAAACACCATTAACCGAAGAGTAAATCATATAATGTTAAAAGATTCTGCCACACGTTACGGTTCTGTCACTGTATTTTTACATTG
>Ga0233445_1002157_pt1 | contig 13540 bp, 9 predicted proteins | sample SI_124_October20_5_FD_182779 | JGI IMG/M metagenome (GOLD analysis project Ga0233445, IMG submission 182779) | Seawater microbial communities from Saanich Inlet, British Columbia, Canada - SI_124_October2016_100_MG | ecosystem: Environmental > Aquatic > Marine > Inlet | place: Canada: British...
CGGTCATAACCGCTACTGTCCACGACTTCTCCGCTGAGGCCGGTATTGCCATCGGCCGAATTCCAACTGCCGCTGGGTTCCTCAAATTTATAGGCCGCCATTAATCCAGTAGTGACTGGCGTGGGATGTGTGGGTGGGGTGCCTTTATTGGGATTAAGGTAAAAGGTAATGGCTTTGGGAGGGATAAAGGCCACCTGATCTTGTGAATAAAGAATATAGTCTGGGTTGCTGGCATCTGGGCTGACTTCGATGCCGATGCTGGCACTGGTGCCATTGGCATCGATAGGGCGGTATTGGGTGGTGATGTCTCCGTTTTCGCGCAAAATAACCTGAAAGGTGTGATCGCCGGAAAAAGCGGAACACATGCGTTCTTCGTAGCTGGTTAGGCACCCCGGCATAGGGAAGGGCATAAAGCTGCAAAACATGTTTTTCATGCCTTGTGCCCAGGCTAAAGACCAGAAGCTTGAAGGTGGTTGGTAGTATTCATTGGTGTGGGCGTCGCAACGTGGCACGCCAATAAAGGACACGACCAACGCATCGTGGCCGTCAATAACACGGCTGTCGTAACGTACTTCGCCGCCGCCAGGAATAAATAAATCATCCCAGTAAGGAGCAATAAACTGGTCATCATAAGGCGTGGGGAAATTGCTGTTTTCGGCTGACTGTCCAGCATTAGCATCCCCTCCACCTAAGGGGACCCCCAGGCCGGTTATATTCATGCCAGAACATAACCCCGGACCGGCAAAACAGACGGGTTTAAAATGGAGGATGCCGTTGGAATGTACAATAATTTCGTCGTAAACTTGGTCCTTAAACTGAAAGTTAAAACCGATGGGTACGCCAAAATAACTGCGGTTATCGTCGTTGAATATGGTGAGGTCGATTTCTTCAGCATTCCAGCTATTACACCAAGTCGTGTTTTGGTTGGCGTCGTAACACGTTTGACAGGTGCTGCTAGTACAGTGTTTAAAGTTATCTCGTGGGTTAGGATCACTAGCGGTGGATGTGGGAAATATTTTGGTGGAATTGGTGGCGTCCAGTGTAACCCAGTTGTATGGGTAAATGGCGTCGGTATCGTCGCACAAATAAGTGGGATCGGGCGACTTGTCGGCGGTGTCGCAAGAAGCTAGCGTCGGTGCAACGGGAGGGCTGCCGCCACCGCTACCGCTGCCAGCGGTTGAGAAAGCTTCAATGCCGTAGTTATGTGATTGATAAGCGTTGACAGCGATGTGCCAAGTGCCGGCGGCGGGGTTGGCAATTGTGCAGGTGCCTTGGTAGGCGACAGTTTCTTTGCAATCATATTCATCCCACCAGTGCCAGCTTGAGTCGTGCTTTAAATGGAGGAATAGGTCGGCAGTATTTGATTCGCTTGTCCATGTAATGTTAGCAGTAATACTGTCGGTGTTTTCAGGTACTTCAATTGTATAATACTGTGGCCAGTTTGGAGGAATGTATACATTGCTTTCCGAAAGGGATGTATTTGCCGAAACCAGTGGACTAATAACCCAGAGGAGTCCCATAAATATAATTTGCCATTTTCCCATGTTTTTTTAGACCCGAATTTAATCTGAAAATAAGTTATAAAGAATAGTATATCAGCCGAATAACAGTCTGTTATGAAATATTTTATAGGGTGTATCAGAGGATGTTGATCAGGATGAGTAATCTTGGGGGTTTTGTTCCGCCTCGCAATCAATACTGATGCGCTGTTTTTTGTCTAAACACCAGGCGGTAAGCTCTCCTCCCCACAAGCAACCGCTATCGAGTGCTTGAATATGGCTGGGTGTTGTGGTGCTGCCTAAGGTGGACCAGTGTCCGAATAAGAGGTATTGATTGTTTGGCCATTGCTGTAAATGCTGAAACCACGGCAAAAAGCCGTCGGGTTGTGTCCCTGGGGTGCCCTTGTCATCGAGCAGTAATTGACCGTGTGTGTTGCAATAACGCAGACGGGTGAACACATTGGTAAGATAGCGTAATCGGTCCATGCCTTGCAAATTATCAGACCAGCAGTCGGGAACGTTGCCGTACATTTGCGAAAGATAGGATTTAAAATCAGTACCTTGTAAACGAGTTTCTACTTCTTCGGCATAGTGTGTGGCCTGTAGTAGAGACCAATCTGGTGCTAGGCCGGCATGTACCATGGTGGTTCGCAGGGAGGAATCATGGTGCAGTAACGGTTGATGACGAAGCCAGTGGAGTAAATATTCGGCATCCGGTGCATTTAACAGGTGATCAAGAGTGTCTTTGCGAACGTGATAACTGCGGTTGCCGTAGGCGACTGCTAGGAGGTGTAGGTCATGATTGCCGAGTACCGCGCGCACACGGTTTTTGGGGTTCGAGGCAAAACGCAAAACTTCGAGTGATTGCGGTCCGCGATTAACTAAATCCCCCACCAGCCACAGATGATCATTTTGAGGATTAAATTGCAGTTTCTCTAACAGTTGGCAAAAAGCGCCAAAACAGCCTTGTAGGTCGCCGACCGCATAGGTGGACATTAATGAATAATGCGTGGGACGCTAAGATAAAAAACGGGAATTTCTGCGTTAAATCGGGTGCCGTCGTCGGCATGCATTTCGTACGATCCGGTCATGCTGCCAAAGGCCGTTTCTAACATGGTGCCACTGGTGTAACGAAACTGTTCGCCTGGGCGCAGGTAAGGTTGGTGTCCTACTACGCCTTCTCCTTTAACCTCAAAGGACTGGCCGCTTTCGTCAGTAATTACCCAATGACGATTGATGAGTTTGGCCGGAACATTTCCTTGGTTGCGGATAGTAATGGTGTAAGAAAATACGTAGTGATTTTGTTCGGGTACCGATTGATCTGGAATATAGGCGGTTTCTACAGAGACTTCGATATGGTGTTCTTTGGCTTTTTCCATGGCCAGATGACTCCCCCTGTGGCAATAAAAATGGCAGTATATCACGCTTTAATCGTAATGGTGTGTCAACTGAATAAACTCGTTTACAGTGATTCTTTCGGGACGCAGAGTCGGGTCCAATCCGGCCTCGCGGATTTGTTCGGCACTGAGTAAACTTTTTAAACTGTTTCTGAGTGTTTTACGTCGTTGTGAAAAGGCCTGTTTAACGATTTTTGCAAACGCCTCATGCTGATCTGCCGGTAATAAAGGGGCCGGGTGGGGGTGTAGTTGCACAAAAGTCGAGTCCACTTTGGGCGGCGGTATAAAGCAGCCCGGTGCGACATGAAAGCAACGTTGTATATGGCAATGCAATTGAGCCATTACGCTGAGTCGGCCATAATCTCGAGAACCGGCCGTGGCCACTAAGCGGTCAGCGACCTCTTTTTGCAGTAAAAAATGCATGTCTTGAATGTGTTGATGTGATAACAAATGAAACAGTAAAGGTGTGGAGATGTTGTACGGCAAATTGCCAATAACGCGGACTTTGATGGCTTCTCCGCAATCGCTTAAACGGTGAAAATTATGCTTTAGGGCATCCTGATGATAGACCCGGCAGCCATCCAATAGGTTGAGATCATTAATCAGATCTTTATCCAGTTCTATCACGTCCAGTTGTTGGCTTTTACCGATCAAATGGTGGGTGAGTGCAGCCCGTCCGGGACCAATTTCAATCAGGTGATCGTCGGCCTTAGGGTTAATGGTGTCGGCCATTTTGTACAAAATGTTCGGGTCTGATAAAAAATGCTGTCCCAGATGTTTTTTGGCATTAATGCGACTCATGATGAAAGGATCTCGATGGCGGTTTTTAGGGCGTAGTTAAGGCTGCCGGTGTCAGATTGTTGAGTGCCGGCTAAGGCGAGAGCCGTGCCATGGTCAACAGAGACTCTAAGAAAAGGTAGTCCTAACGTGATGTTGACGGCTTGTCCGAAACCGCGAGATTTTAACACGGGAAGTCCTTGATCGTGATACATGCTTAAAATAGCATCGGCGTGTTGCAGTTTTTCGGGGGTAAATAGGGTGTCGGCTGAAAAGGGTCCGCGAATGCCGGGATATTCATCTTTTAGGTTCTCGATAACCGGGCTAATTAGGGTGATTTCCTCAGTACCCAAATGACCGTCCTCGCCAGCGTGGGGGTTTAGGCCGCAGACCAAAATGCGTGGTTCGGGGGTATTTAACCAGTCAGTTAAGCTGTGGTGTAAAATGCGCAGTGTGGTCTCAAGCTTTTCAGCGGTTAATTGGTGAACAATTTCGGTAAGTGGACAATGCGTGGTGGCTAGGGCCACACGTAAACCCGGTGTGGCCAGCATCATAACAACAGGGCAGGATTTTTTGGTATGTTGCTCGGCATATTCAGCCAAAAACTCTGTGTGACCACTGAAGGCAATACCGCCTTCGTTAATAATGCCCTTATGCACGGGGCCGGTTACCAGTCCCTGAAACGTGCCATTAAGGCAGCCGGCGGCGGCTTGTTTCAGTGTATTCAATACGTAGTGGGCATTTTGAGCATTAAGTTGACCGCAGCGAGCAGTTGTTGCTAGCGATACCGGTAAAATCAGTAATTCACCAGCTTGTTGGGGGCAAAGGGGGTAATTCTCATGCCAGTGAGTGATGGTAATTTGTAGGCCCAGTTTTTCTGCGCGTGCACGCATTAACTGTGGATCGGCAATGACAATTAATTGGCAGGGGTGTGCCTGTTGCAGTAGCGATAACACGATATCTGGGCCAATGCCAGCTGGTTCACCCGGCGTTAGAGCTAAACGGAGGACATTAGAAGAATTTAACATAGGATGAGTCACGTAGTTTGTTGAGCCAGTTTTCGTAGTTAATTTCACTTTTTTTCGCATGGATGGCTTGCTTGGCTTGTAATCTAAGCTTTTCTGGATCTTGTTGTTGTGAAGAAATAGCGCGTTTACTTCGCAGTTGCAGTAAATGAAAGCCGCCAGGTGTGCGGATAATAGGGGTTATGGCCTTCTTTTCCAAGGCCACAATATGCGGAACAAAGGCTTCGGGAAGTTGGGTGGTTTTGCGCCAACCCAAGTCGCCGCCTTCTAGTGCATTGGAGCCATCAGAATGACTAATGGTGAGTTGAGTGAAATCAGTGCCTTGTTTCAATTGTGTTAGCAATTGTTGCATGTCGGCTTTTTTCTGTTGAATTAATGAAGTGTTGGCTTCATCTGGTGTGGCAATCAGCAAGTGGCTGAGCTGGTATTCGTATTGACTGTCATCGCGTTGTTGCATAAACAGGTGATCTTGGATTTCTTGCTCGCTAACCGTGACTTTACGTTCTACCTGACGCATACGTAAGCGCGAAGAAATCATTTTTTTCCGGATAGCGTCGCGATAATAAGCCCAAGTTTGGGCATCTTTTTGACGGCTCAGTGTTTCTTTTAATTGTTTTAGGGTGAGGTGGTTGTGTTCGGCAATATCACGTAATTGTGTATTGAGTTCTTCATCTGTGACGTAAACGCCCAGTTGTTTCCCTTGTTGTTTTTGTAACATTTCCAGTATTAAGTGTTCTAAAACTTGTAATTTTAAATCTTCTTCCGCGGGTAATTTTACCGCTTTTTGGATCAGTGATTGTGTTGTTTTACTGAGTTCTCTTTGTAAAGTAGAGTGGCTAATGATTTCATTGTTAACCTTGGCCACAATACGGTCGAGCAGAATTTTTTCAGCCAGTAGAGGACTGGATAAGAGAAATAATAAGCCAGAAATCGAAAGCATTTTTTTCATTGAGGGTATTCCTTTACGGGATTTATCGAAGCTTCTTAGAATAGCTAGAATTCATCACTTGAAAAGCAAGCGATCAAGAGAATTATATTCAGATGTTATCAAAGTTCTTGTGGAAGAAAACAGTTTCTTTCTTGGGTTTTTTATAAAACAGAAACACCAGAATTTTACAGTGATTAAAAAAGGTTTTTCGGCATACGTTGTTCCAAGGCGCCAAGGCCTTTAAGCTCAAGTTCCAAGAATACATTGTATGTGGGTAGCTGGTATTTACCACTTAAATAGTGGGATACTTTAAGGCGTGTTCCCCAGCAACAACTCGTGTAAGCAATAGCCAATTCGGTATTCAGATTTTGGTGGTGTGATGTGGGTTGTTCCTCGGTAACGGGTGTCGCAAATTTTGTATTGAGTGTTTGTAACGCAACTTCCAGCGGCGTTTTGGGTTTAGCAATAAACCCCTTAAGGTTAATCTGCTGTTGCCACGTACCTTGAATGTGCCACGGCCCGGTCATGTGCCAGTCAAAATCGAGACGATTGTTTACGGTTGCGTTAGCATTACGCTGGTGAGTGTAATTAAAAGTACGCTTTGTTGTCGGCGTGTAACTTAGCCGCAAAGTGGCGTTGTGTAAATTGTTTTCTTTGCTGAGTTTTTCTGTCGGTTCCGGTTGAGTAGTCGTATCATCCTGCAGATTGTGAAAGGTTTCTTCATCCCAGATGGCCAGGATTTGTGCTTCCATCACGGCATTGCGCCAGCTGATATCTGAGAGCAGATTGGATTTTATGGTATTGAGATGACTATTGCTTTGGTTTAAACCGACTTGACGGGTATTGGCATACCACGCTTGCCCCAGACGGAAAGTGAGTTGTTCTGTACTGGTTGATTGCTCGATCCAATCTGAGGTTAGTAAGAGATTAAGTTGGCGAGTATCCCCGACACGATCCAAGCCATTAAAGCGATTGGCCTTGGTTAACGAAGAAAAACTGAATTCCGGTTCCGTGGTGTCGTAATTACGGAAGGCGGATTGATCTTGATAAGGTACGTAATGAAAAAATAATTCAGGTTTTAGTTCATGTCGATAGGTGTTTTTTGTCAGAAAGTATTCGCGTTCGAAAATTAGACCGCTGTGGAGACTAAATAAGGGCACACTGTTGCGGGAGTGTTCTTTCTGTATTGAAGGGGAGTCTAAGACGGGGTCATCTGTTGTTTGCCAGAAAGATTGTACAGCATGCCGCAGTTGTAGGTGTGAGTTCAATAATACGCCGGGATGGTTGCTGAGGGCGTAGCGTAGTGATAATAACGCGGCTTGCCGGAGTCCGGATCTTTCAGTGTCGGCATGATTAAAATAGGTGTGGCTGAGGTCCAAATGACTTTGTAATCGTGCATTATTTTGACTGTCCCACAGTTGCCAGGTAATTTCTGGTGATCGGTGGATAGCTTGTTGGCCGGGAGCCAGAACCGTTAGCGGTTGGAAATCTTCCGCAGTGAGTTGTATACGCCAAAAATCTCCCGAACTTGAGAGGTTAATAAAACGGCGTAAGCTGGTGGCACTGTCGGTGTCAAAATCGTTATTAAAATCATTCAAATAATCTTCATCGGATAAAGCGCTCCAGAATAACTGGTGATGAATTGTGTTGCCCCATGTGCCGGTGTATTCAAATAAGTTGCGCCAGCGAAGACGGTTTTGTTCAAGACGGTCGTGTGCGAGGTAATCTAATTCGATTTTTCCTTGTCCTGTAGGATTAAGAAAACGAAACTCGCTTTCCAATAGGCTGCCACGATGTTCAATAAACCTGGGTGTTAGCGTTACATCCCGGTGACTATCAGCACGCCAGTACCAGGGCATGGCCCAGTCTAATCCCTCTCTTCCAGAGCGACTGATGCGCGGCATTAAAAAGCCACTGCCTTCGTCATCAATGGGGAAACTCAGCCAAGGGCTATAAGCCAGTGGCCACTCTTTAAAACTTAACCAACTATTGGTGGCAGTAATGCGGTTTTTTTTGTAATCGATGAATAAACGTTCACTGTCGATGGCCCAGTCCTGATTACCAGGGGGACAATGAGTATATTGTGTGTGACGGGAATCGGTTTGTTGGCGATTTAAGAGGTTGATGGTTTGAGCGTGTCCACGGGCATCGTTGCCTAATAATGTAAAGTCCATATTATCCAGCGTGCCGCTGTCGTTATCGAGAAAAACATGTAAGCGGTCGCCAACGGTTTGTATCTTTCCGTCGTTAAAGCGAATGTGTCCTTCGGCCGTTATCGAATGCTTGTTTTCATTGTAGAGTAATTGGTCGGCATCAATGCGCCGGTGGGATTGTTGTAATTGTGAATGTCCGGTCAGTTTAATGAATTTTTCCGCCGTGCGTTCCAGTTTATCAGCGCTTAGACGGGTCTGTTCTGACACGTTTTTGGGTGACGTGACTGGATATTCTAGGATGTGGTCGTTGGGGCAATGTCGAGCAGAAGTGAAGTCTTCAGCAGCCATTAAAGTGGAGAAAATACTTAATGTCAGTAGGCATGTAATACGAGTAATCATAGAGGATTATTATACCTTAAGACAGAAAAGGTAACAGGGGCTTAAAATGTTTTAATTATTCGGTTATACTTTTCTAAATACCGCCATAAGGGTTACATAAGTATGCAAGGTGCAAAACTACAGAATATTGCTAATAGATTGCTGGATACCCTCTTTCCTTTTAATCTGTTGTCGAAAGATCGTGCGGCTGAAGTGGCCAATTCGATGCGTTTTGTTGAGATGTGTGCTGGGGAATCATTCCATGTTCGTGGTGGAGCTAACAGTGATTATTTGATTGTGGCCGAGGGTGAGTTGCAATTAATCGAAGCTGGACGTATTAATCAATTGGTGGCGCCAAAAGACACCATCAAAAAACCCATCATGATTGCCAATAACCCCACTAATGCGGTGATTGTGGCGTTGCAATACACGATTGCGTGCTTTGTTGATCGCGAAGTTCTTGAATCCTTAATGTCGTGGGATGATTTGATTCGTTTGAATGAAGAGAATAAAGAACTGCATTATCGTTTGGAATTGGTCAGAAACTCGCTCATCTTTCGTCGACTCCCTTTTGAAAATGTTGAAACTGCTTTTAAACGCATGAAGCATCTTCCGGTCAAGGCTGGAGATGTCATTACCAGGCAGGGTGCTTCCTGCGATGCCTATTACATTATTACCCACGGACGTGCCGAGGTGTGGCGTGTTGGCGTTTATGACGATGATTTGCAAAAATTAGCCACCTTGAAAGTGGGCGATGCTTTTGGCGAAGAAGCCTTAATTTCAGGGGCATTTCGTAGTGAAACCGTGACCATGATTGAAGATGGTGCCTTATTGGTGCTGACCGAAGAAGATTTTCGTGCTTTAGTGACGCGGCCAATGGTGAAAAGTATTAACGATAAAGTGGCCTTAAGTATGATTGAATCGGGTTATGAGTTGCTGGATGTGCGTTATCAAGAAGAATATGATGAAATCTATATTCCCGGTTGTCGCTTGTTAACCTTGCACGATCTGCGAAAAAAAATTTCCACTGTAGATCCGGATAAAAAATACGTGGTGTATTGTCACGCCGGTATTCGCAGTTCTGCTGCTGTATTGATTTTGTCCGAGCATGAGATTGAAGCCTATTCCCTTGAAGGGGGTATTCTTAATTGGCCGCATGAGGTGGTCAGGTCTGACTGATTTAGCATCGTTTATCTGGGATGATGCACTGCCTGTATATCAATGCCGGCAAGATTTTCTTAAGTTGCTCGATGCTCATCAAGTGATTGTGGTGGCCGGTGAAACCGGTTCAGGCAAAACCACTCAATTACCCAAGTTATGTTTATTAGCCGGTCGTGGCAGTCAATCATGGATTGGTTGTACACAACCTCGACGTATCGCTGCGCGTACCGTAGCCCAACGCGTGGCCGAAGAAACTCAAACCCCATTAGGTGAATTGGTCGGTTTTAAAATCCGTTTTAGTGATCAACTCACGTCCTTGGCCAGCGTTAAATTTATGACGGACGGTATTTTACTGGCCGAAATTCCGCACGATCGTTTACTGAAACGTTACGATACCCTGATTATTGATGAGGCGCATGAGCGTAGTCTGAATATTGATTTTTTGTTGGGGTATATTAAACAGATATTGCCCCAGCGTCCGGATTTAAAAATTATTATCAGTTCGGCTACAATTGATACGCAGCGTTTTTCTCAATATTTTAATTCGGCACCGGTATTGGCGGTGTCGGGTCGGTTGTTTCCGGTGAGTGTACGTTATCAGCCTTTGGGTGAATCCTCGAGTAGTGATTTTTTGAATGACGTGTCTACGGTTGTGTCACAAATAGTCTCGGAAGATAGGCAGGGAGATATTTTGGTTTTTCTCACTGGAGAGCGAGAAATTCAAGATCTTCAGCAGATGTTGCAAAAACGTCATGCAGTATTGGAAGTATTGCCGTTATATGCTCGATTACCGGCCAGTCGTCAGACTCAAGTCTTTAAGCCCGGAGCCAAAAGGCGAATCATTTTAGCCACCAATGTGGCAGAGACGTCCATTACGGTGCCGCGGATTCGTTATGTGATTGATCCGGGGTTGGCTCGTGTGAGTCGTTACGGGGTGAAAAGTCGTATGCAACGTTTGCCGATTGAAAAAATTTCTCAATCAGCGGCTAATCAGCGTAAGGGGCGATGTGGCCGGGTTTCCGATGGGATATGTATTCGTTTGTATAGCGAAGCCGACTTTTTGTCTCGGGATGAATTTACCGAGGCGGAGATTCATCGTAGCCCATTGGCGTCGGTTTTACTCACTCTGAAATCTTGGCGTTTGGGCGATGTAGACAGTTTTCCGTTTATTGAAGCGCCAGCCGGTAAACAAGTGCGTGATGCTACGCGTTTATTGCACGAATTAGGTGCGATTAACAATCGTCAGCACTTAACGCGAATCGGTCGGGACTTAGCCCGTTTTCCGGCGGACCCATCTATTGCCCGGATGATTTTGGCTGCAGGGACGCGTCCAGAAACTTTGCGGGATGTATTGATTATTGCGGCTTTTTTGGGTATTCAGGACATTCGGGAACGTCCGTTTGATCAGCGGCAACAGGCCGATCAACAGCATCAGACCTTTGTGGATAAACGTTCCGACTTCTTAACGGTTCTCAATTTGTGGGACTGGTTGCAAGCACATAAGAAATCCTTATCAAACAATCGATTACGAAAGATATGTCGGGAATATTTTTTGTCTTATGTGCGTTTTTTGGAATGGCAGGATGTGCATACGCAGTTAAAATCTGTAGCGATTGACCTTCACTTGTCTTTTCGACACGGTGAAACAGATTATGACGCTTTGCATCAAGCCTTATTGTCTGGGTTGTTAACGCAAGTTGCGATGTTGGATCAACAAAAGCACGGTGGTTATCAGGGAGTACGCAACAGTCATTGCCAGATTTTCCCCGGCTCTGCCTTATCTGGACGTTCTCCACGTTGGATCATGGCGGCTGAACGTTTAGAAACCAGTCAGGCTTTTGCTCGAATGGTGGCGGAAATTAAACCGGAATGGGTGGAAAAACAGGTGGCGCATTTAAGTCGACACCATTATGCCGATCCTTATTGGGATGCTCGCAGTGGTCGGGTAAAAGCCAAAGAAAGTATTCACTTTTATGGCTTGCCTCTCGTCTTGTCTAGGCGAGTGGATTATAGCCAAATTGATCCGCCGGTTTGTCGCGAGTTGTTTATTCGGGAAGCCTTGGTTAAGGGGGACGGTTTTGGTGATAAAGACGACTTTATGCGGCGTAATCAGGCATTATTGCGAGAGATTCGCCAATTGGAAGAAAAAACTCGGCAAGCGGATTTGTTGGTGGATGATGATGTACAGGCCGAGTTTTATCACAGCCGTATCCCCAGTCAGATTTGTACATTAAAAGCCTTTCGTAAATGGTGGAAAAAAACGCAAAAGAAACAGCCCGAATGTTTGGATCTTGAGAAAGATCAGTTGATGAAAAAGGACATTGATGAGGGGTGTTTTCCCGAAGAGATTATAGCGGGGGGGATCCATTGGTTGTTGGGGTATCGTTTTGACCCTGGGTCACAACAAGATGGGGTCTTTTGGCAAATTCCTGTCGATAAGTTGTTACGTTTGGAAAATCATTGGGGCGAGTGGTTAGTCCCCGGGTTATTGGAAGAAAAAGTGACGGCAATGATTAAGAGTTTACCCAAAAGTATACGCCGTTTCTGTGTGCCCGCTCCCGAATATGCCCAAGCGGCTGTGGAACATTTTAATGCCGAAGGCTTGCCTTATAATCAGGCGCTAACGCAATGTTTAGGCGATTTTCTTAAGCGTAAAAATGGGGTGACGATTGTAGATCAGGATTGGTCTTTAGAGAAACTGTCCGATCATCTGCTAATGCATTATCGGGTGCTGTCAGAAAATGGCCGCGAGATGGCCGTATCCACGAACTTGTCTGATTTGCAGTCCCGCTTTTCGACGCGTTCACGAGAAGTTTTCCAGAAAACGGTTGTTTTACCGTCTAAGGCAGAGAAAACCTGGTGTTTTGGAAAGCTTCCTCAACAAGATGATCACGGGTTTCCCGCCCTAAAAGCGGTAAAGGATGGTGTCGTGTTGATTCATTGTCCCGATCAACAAACCGCAGACGAGACTATGAGGGCAGGCTTGGTAGAATTATTTTTACAGGGTATGGGAAAAAGGTCGTTACAAAAAGCGGTAAAGATTGAGGCCAAAAGTTGTTTGCGTTATACCGCCCTTGGCGATTGTGAGGCCCTGAAAGCTGACTTGTTAGAGGCCGTTATTGCGCAATTGTTTATGCGTCAAAGTATTCGTGCGGAAGAAGAATTCCAAAAGGCTTTAGAAAGTGGAAAAGGGCAGTTCATTACTGCGTTAAACGCTTTAACGGAAAAAATTCAAAGTTGTTTAGCCTATCATCAGGAGTTGAAAAGTTTATTGTCGGCCTTGGCTAAGGTCTCTCCACAGGCTGTTAATGATATGCAACAGCAATTGTCGGATTTGGTGTATAACGGCTTTGTAAAGCAGACTCCGGACGATTGGCGGCCAGAGTTATCGCGCTATTTGCGTGCCATGATAAAACGTTGTGAGCGTGTGCGCCAAAATCCGCTAAAAGATCAGCAAAAATGGCAACAATACGCCGAGGTATTCTCTGTGTACGAAAAATGGTCTCGGCCTAGCCAAGAAGCGACAGAAATGCGCTGGTTGCTAGAAGAATACCGCGTGTCGTTATTTGCACCGGAATTAGGCACTCGTTACAAGGTGTCGTCTAAACGGTTATTGCTTAAAATGGCTTAACTTTAACTAAAATCACGATGGCTACTAATAACAGTACTGGAAACTCATTCATCCAACGGTAAAAGGTGTGTGAATGGGTGTTTTTGTTGTCACGAAATTGTTTTACACAATGTCCACAGTAGAGATGATAAGCGAATAAGCCGGCCACCAATATCAGTTTGAGTGTTAGCCATAGGCTATCAGCATAGGCAGTCCAAGCATAATCCCACAACAACCATCCTCCCAATATAGCCGTGAGCATGGCTGAAGGGGTCATGATGCCCCAATACAACTTACGTTCCATCACTTTAAAGCGTTCTTGCCCCATTGCGTCATCGCTCATGGCGTGATAGACAAATAAGCGTGGCAAATAAAATAAGGCAGCAAACCACGTAACTACCACAATAATGTGGAAAGCGGTGACCCAGAGCATTAAAGGTTGTCTGCCGGTTTGTTAAGCATGGTAAGAATATCTTGACGGAGTGCGTGCATGTCCATGAGGCCAATTTTCTTTTTAACAATGCGCCCATTAGGATCGATTAGGAAGTTGGTAGGCGTGAGTAAAATATCACCAAAGGCTTGTGCAGCTTCGCCCTGAATATCAATGGCGAT
>Ga0233445_1002192_pt1 | contig 13356 bp, 18 predicted proteins | sample SI_124_October20_5_FD_182779 | JGI IMG/M metagenome (GOLD analysis project Ga0233445, IMG submission 182779) | Seawater microbial communities from Saanich Inlet, British Columbia, Canada - SI_124_October2016_100_MG | ecosystem: Environmental > Aquatic > Marine > Inlet | place: Canada: British...
ATACTATTATCGTAACTATTTGCTTCTTTTTCAATTTCTTCTTTGGTGGGCAACATAGCTATAACATCAGTTATATGTAATGCCTTGTTTTCTTCTTGGTTGCTCTGTTCTGTATTCATTGTTTTATCCTTTTAAATTGGTAATGAATTAATGTTTCTGTTTCCATCAATAGATTTAAATAAAAAATAATCATTTGTTGTGTGAACGTGGTTACTAATTTTCGCCATTGGTTCTTTTAAATTATTCATTTTATTTATGTATTTAATTATGGGTACTCTTTGAAAGAATTTTCCCCTTCCTTCTTTTTTATTTTTTTAGTGTTGATTAACGCCCTAATGAGCTATAAATTTCATTGACCAACTTCTTGTATCTTTCATTCAGCCTACCAATTGCCATTTTCTTTATGATGATTCTTCGTTCATATTTTCTTGCAAGATCAGGTAGAAAATTGTTATAAGCATTTATTGATTCTTTTAAGACTTGAATTTGCCTTTTTACTGTTAAAATCCCTTCAAGAATTTCAATGCAAGTTTCGTGTTGTTTTATCATGGCTAATTTTTTAAAGAGAAATTATACATTCAGCTATTTTATTAACACTACTATAATGAGATGAAGCAAATTCAAAATGTTCTGCAATCATCATTCTGACAGCATTCGAATTATTTCCATTTCTTTCAAGCTTCTTTATTACTTTGATTTTTAATGTTTCGGTTTTCATGTTGCTAATTTTTAAATTCAATACAAATATAATATATATTACTTCATATAAACAAATTTATTTTAAAGTTTTTTTATATTATAGTGTAAAGTATTGATTTATAGCCTAATGAGTGTTAAGCCATTTTATAGTTGATAATGTGGCATATCAATAAAAGATTTCCAGTCACCGCCCCAAACAATCTTGATTCCTTTTTCTTTTGCTATTCGCTTAACTATTTTAGCAAGTGCTTTGAATCTGTCATAATCATTCCAGTCGATAGTATAAGGAGCAATATCAACAGCAAGACTGGGTGAATAGTTGTGTTTGCTTTTCTTGTTCACACCATCAAGTTGTGAACGACCTTGTTGAAACAATTCCTGTTGACGCTGAACGCTTCTATTGCCTTCAAGTATAGTGAAGTCCATTTCTTTAATCGCTTCGCTTAGAATTGCTTGAAGTCGCTTGTCGCAAGTGTCAAGTCTTTCTTGTGATCTTTTACTAAATTTATACATAATCAATCTTTAAAAAAGTGACGCACTTCGAAAAGCACGCCACCAACGGTAGAAACGAAAGAAATATTATAAGCTTGTTTGATCTTTAGCGTATTTTAGCATCTGCCTATTATAGTATTTTTGTTGCTCAAATAATTCAACCATTTTTTCATAAAAATGCAGGTTTGATAAATTCATATTATTTAAAACTAAAAGCGAACTGTCTTGAACGTTTCTATACATTGAAATACCTTTTTCATAAACTTCAAAATCAACTTTTTTATCTAAACCATGTATTATTATACTGTCATTTCTACTAAGAATTTCGACTGCTCGAACAAGTTCTTTTGTTATTTTGGTGTTTTTATCAACTTGTCTGACCTTCTTGAAACTCGTGCTTACTACTGTCCCAAATGTTCCTAAAGATATGATGATAAGCCAAACTGCAATACTGCTTATCGTTGTTGGCAATATCTTGTCTAATAGTTTTTTGATTTCCATTTTATTCACTGAAAAAGTTCGTTAAAAATTTACCTATCATCGTGCAAATTGCGCTAATTATTACTAATTCTTTCATGTTCATAAACGCGGCATAGGTCGTCAAAGTTGTGCCAACTGCAAGAACAGCGTCACCAAGTTTTCGCCATTTCTTCGGAGTCGGTTTGTAATAATTATTCAACATCTCGAATATATTTTTTAAGTATTGTTTATTTTTTATCTTCTGATTCTTTAAAAACACTTAAAAGTTGAACCTTCACAAGAATTGTAAGATTTGAGTCCTCAACAAATTCCTTCACTGATTCCCTTTCCCCTACTGACAAATCAACAATTCCAGCCTTATTCAAATCAAGAGCAATCTCAAAAGCCTTTAATGTTGTAATACCTTTAATTGATTTCTCTTGCACCAAGTTGTTAGCAAGTACAATGCTCAATGGGATAAGTTTGTTATTCTCAATAATATCATTTCCTGATAAGTCTGTCAAATTTTTGTTAAAGTCAATTTTCATTTCTACCTTTTTTTATTTGATTTGTGATTGTATTTCCTTGTAATACAAAATATCGTTTTCCTTTTCTACAATTTCAGCATTTAGCTTGTCGATGTTTGCTTGTAAATCATCGGCTGTATAAATCAGGGTTCGTGATACGACCTTTGCATCTTTGTCGTTAATATCCTTTATGACTGAAACATCAGAAACCTCAAATTTTTGGATTTCTTCTTTTGTTTCCTGTGGTAATTTTACTATTTTAAATTCCATTATATTGGTTTTTACTTTTTATACAAATGCGATTTCGTGTTCTGTTCCATCGCCTGTTTGACAATACATTTTATTATCAGATTTGAAATAAATTGAGCCCATGTCTGCAATAGCTGTAGGAGTAGTTATTTCAGGAAAATATAAGGCTGGTTGATTTCCTGCGGACACATAACCAAATCTACAAACCTCTGCACCTCCTGCAAATATGCTTAATTGGTCTGCTGCGCTTTCTTGAATATATGTATTACTGCCTCCATCGAAATAAACCTTTGATGCTGCCCTGATTTTAAGAAATTGATAATCAATCTCAAATGATATTGTCCCAGCTGAAAAAAATTGAAAAGTATTAACTCCACTCATCGCAATATATTTTGTGCCAGAGGCAGTCACATCTCCTAAATAAAGCCTTCCATTAATCCCCAAATTTCCAGATGCCGAGACTATCATTTTTGTACTTGGTGCCCTATCAGCTGTTCCCGCTGCGCCAGCTGTGGCTGTTTGGAAATAAATATTACTACTTCCTGATCCTGTTGCAATTCCTGATGTGATATATGTATCACCCCCATTTTTGTCTGTTGCGCCTGATGTTGCGCCACCTGCATTTATGGTTAGGTTATTTCCTGCGGTGTTGGCTGTGGTGTGTCGAGTCATGCCAAATATTCTAGCCGATGTGCCTAATAATGAAGCCTGAGTAGTTGATAATAATAAAGGACTTGCAATTCCTAATCCTGAATATACTTGTTTTGCTGTGGCTTCAATTCCTACATTTCCTGAACCAATATATAATAATTGTCCGTATGTGTTACCTGGTTTTAATCCGGTTAATCCTGCCATGATTTTATATTTTTATTTTTTTACTCAAAATTTATAATTGATCTTCCCATACTTGGTCCAACCAAAGTTCCCAATCATAGAACAATTCTGCTTCCCAAACCTTCCCAATCGAAGGACTTACATTCGATCTTCTTAAAACAGTATTCAAATATGTTACTATCATTTTATATAAGCAATTAAACTTCCTGTGTTTACAGTAATACTTGTGAATGCTACATTTGCAGGAAACCAATATCCAGAAGGAAAAGTCTTACCAGCCATTGCATGACTTACAGAATCGTCTTCAAGTGTTGTGAATGTTGTTTCTGAAGTTGTTACAAGTCCATAAATGTCTTTTGTTGAACTTTCACCAGCAGCAAGTATTTCAAAACTGTTTGCTCCGACTATTTTATTATCAGGTGTCATATATTTATTTGTTTAATCAACAACAAAACCTCCTGTCCGTTGCTGATATGTTGTTGCAATTTCATATTCATCATAATCGTCTTGGTTATCATACAAAAAACGAACTAATTCTTTCTTGTAAGCGTCACCAACTTCGAGAAGTGATTTTTTAATAAGTGCTAATTCTTGCGAAGTAACTGCCCGACTATAATCATCATTGTTTACAAATAACCCTTTGCTTCCAAGTTGTGCAAATAAGAAAGCTATTGACATTGCACCAGCGTAATAATACATACAATTTTTAATGTATGTCATAACATCGTCTGAATCCCAAGTACCAGCAACAACTTCATCATAAAAGTCATTTCCAAGTGTCGGTTTCAAGTATTCAAGCTGTGCCGCAACAATATATTCATTCTTGAACAATGCCGCTTCAGTATTTGTAAACTGACTAATCTTAGTTACTATTTCCGCTCCTGTTACTAATGCCATTTGCTTCTATTATATACTTTTGTTGTGAAACGTCTTCTTCATCATAAGGCAAGCCAGCAATTTTTCTACCTTCATAAATCTTTGTGACTCTGTTTATATCAATGCTAGAAATCATACTTAAAGGCGGCACATTTATCATCTTTAAACCTGACAAATCGAAATACTTAGCCATTAGCATTCTAATAGGCTCAAGGATTGATTCTTGTATAGGCTGAACGGCTATTTTGCTTGCAATGTCGAATTCATTCAAGATGCGTGTTGTGTCGAAGCCAGTGTTGTCAGGGATGCTTGTCAGGCTCCTATACCAACCATGGGCCATGACCAATTCTGTTAATGATAATTGATTAAGTTCAATCCAATCTCCGTCCATCTTGTGAATAAATGGAGTGTAAGAACTTGCTTCTGCTCCAGGCTCTTTGATAATGACAACAACTTGATCATTGTTGCCTTCGCCAGTGTATGTGTCTTTGATTGACTTCTTTACTTTCTTTGCATTTTCTGGCGACATTGACGCAACTATCTCGACAAGACCAGGACTTTTAAACGAGTTGTTTAACTGTGAAAGCTGCCATTTATTTGTCTTATAAGCAATGCCAGCAACATCAAGTCCAGCAATATATTCAGGAATACCATACCAATCAAATTCTGGTTCATATTGCTTGAAATGATAGACGCTTTTTTTGATCTTGTCACCGTTTTTTGCAGGTGTTCCGTCATATTTTCTGACAATATCTTCTTTCGGGTATTTGGCAAAAACTAAAGTCTTATTTTTCGTTGCTTCAAAGTTTGTCCAGTCAGGATGAAACATGATACTTTCATTGTCTTTACCAACTCTACATTTTGAAGAATCAAGATGTTCAATTTTGTCTGCAATTATTAACAAATACTCATTACCAAAACGAAGTTTATCAATCAGAAGTTTATCAAATATACTTCTGAAAGTTTCACCTCTTGCGTTTTTTTCAGCTAAGAACTTAATCACTGAAGCGTCAGCGTTTTCAACGTCAAATGTGCCTTGTGAATAGACTTTTTTTGAATTTAATAAACTTCTATGATATACGCTTTGGCGTGCTAATGCTCCAAGATGTTGTGGAAACAAATTATCAGCACCAAATGGGACGTACTTTGTTGTTATCAGTCGTTTGTCTTGTTCTTCGTCAGGAACGTCAGGGACATCAAGACTAATTATTTCATAGTCGATGATCTTCCCTTTCGTTCTGAGTTCTTCAAGCTTTCCTTTCGTTTCTTTGTGTGGCATCTTATTCAGATTCTTTCACATTGAGAACGACTTTTTCATTAAAATAAAAATATTTCTGATTTCGAACATCGTGAACAATAACTTTCTTCTTGTCTTTGTCAGTCATTGTCAATGATAATTCAATTTCTTTTCCACTAATGAAAAGCTTCTTCCCTATGTATTCTGGTTTTAAAACAGTGATTTTATCTTTCATGAGTTCAAATAATTTACTTAATTCATGTAAACAGCAACTCATTAAGAAATAGGAATTGCATTTGTACCACTGTCATAATAATAAGGAAGTTCTGATTGTTTCCCTTTAATTACAACACTTACGCCATTTGCAGCTTCTCTATTTTCGCCACTATCTCCGCTGATATGTGCCTGAACGCCAATTGTTTTAAGATCAATTTCGTCATAACCAAATACAAGCTTGGTTGTCTGTGAATTCGAATTGAAAGTACCTGTATCATAGAATTCTGCAATAACAACAAGCCCACAAGTGTCTGCCAGTTCTTGCGCTTGCTCCAATATAGTAGCGCCAATTTGTGGAACATAAATACTGACTTCTGTGTTGTAAGTATCTTTGCCGTTCTCGACTTCGTTTGCTTCCCATTTAGCGTAAGCCTGATCAGGTTGAAACGTCCATACATAGAACAGTTTAGTTGAAACCATTGTTATATTACTGTAACCATGTTCACCAGATACAAGTGTGAATGATGTCAGGTCGTCAAGACCTGCAATGTATAGCTTCTGAATAGAACCACGTCTGCATTTTGTGGCGCTTGTATAAGTATAACCAGCCGTTAAAGCTGCGAGCGTTCCTGCTTCAAGAGCGCCTTGACTTAACAAGAAGCCCGCTCCTATGAACAGGCTAATTGTTAAAAGTTTCATGAATAATTTCATTCTTTTTTTTTAAAATGCTACTGAAAATAACTCATTATGTGTATACTGAACACCCATTTTGAATTGTGTTCTGTATCTGTTTTCTTGTTCGTCTTTATTGTACCAGAATTCTGTTTTTGAAAACTCGTCTTTGGTATCAATTCCGACTGCAAGATTGTTGTCCGCTGTATAAATAATACGTGAAGGATAACCAGTTGGAAAATCAGCGTCTAAGTATTCACCCCATCCCATTGATTCAACAACAATACCTCTGAACATTAACTTTGTTACACCGTTCACAAGCATTTTATTGGCTGCTTCTGTCCCAAGTGTTTCAAGTGTTTCAAGATAGTTTGTATAAACATCGTCAGTGACTAAGAATCTTTTTTCGTTTGTTTTCATTGATGTCAATACTCTTGGGCTATTATCAAACATATTCATCAACATTGTATAAGCTTCATCTGTTGCAAGATCACTCGGAGCTGTGTTTGCTGTTGTTGCGGCTCTTGTACCAGTCAAGTCACCTGTTACGGCAGCGCTAATTGTGACGGCTGTAAATGGCTGTCCAGCAACACTTGAAGTGAAAATTATCGTATCTGTTGAACTTGTCACAACAACACCACGTAATAATAAAGCGGCAGCGTGAGAAGTAACAAAAGCAGCGGTTGTGACGGTTAAACTTGTTGCAAATGTAGCAAGATAAGCAACCCCATTGAATGTGACATTACAAGTTCCTGAAGTTCCTGTCAAAGTAACTGTGTCAACTTGTGCAACTGAACCGTGACTAAATGCAAATTTCTTAATCTGCGTTGAAGTTGGTGTTGTTGCGGCATTGTCGAAGATTATCTTCCACATTCCATCAAACATATTATAGTTTGTGTCAGCTGTTCCAGTATAAATTAAAGGTGAACCAGTGACAGTTTCTTTGTCTTCATCTGCTAACCAGAATTGTCTGAAAATGTCTCTTTGAATTGCATCAATAAAAAGATTGATAATGATTCCTTCTAGCATTGTACCAGAAATATCATTCCATTCAACACCCTTGTTCAATGCTGTTTCAAATACGGTTTGATAAAATTCTTGTGCATCTTGTGAAAATTCACCTTTAAGACGATAAACTGTCAAGTCTCTCTGTGTGAATGTGCCACCAGAAGCAGCGCTAAAACCTTTTGAATACGCTTTCAAAACATTTTTGAACGAACCAAAATAATTCAATTTTAAAGTTGATTGAACATTCGGAATGACTCTAATTCCAACTTGTGTCAAAGGATTCTCGCCAATAAAAAGTGGCTTAATAAATACGTCAACATTCTGTTTTCCAGTCCATGTGACTGAAGTTGTGATGATACTCGCCATTGTAGCGCCAGGAATACCAGGCAAAAAGCTTAATAAAAAGCTAAAAGCGAAAATCGCTGCGACTCCTAAAGTCGCGACTCCTAAAATAGGAGCAATTAACAGCGTCAAAATTGCGCTGAATGATAATTTTTGAATGAATTTTTTCATGATTATTTTTGTTTTTTGTTATAAACTTTTTAAAACGAAACTTCCTTTTTCATTTCGTCAGCAACTTTGTCAAATGGATGTTCTTTTTTGTCTCCATCAATATTGTCGCCTTCATTTTTAGGAATTATTGTTGTTCCGTCAATTGTTGCTTGAAGACTTGCTTTTTCTGTTGTCAATGTTTCAATTTCTGATTTTAACTCATCAATTTTATTTTCAACAGTTTCGCCTTCTTTCAATTCAAATTTCGCTTCAATTGCTTGAATACTTTCTTGAACCGGTTTTAAAATTTCTGCTTTCATTTCGTCTGTCACTTCTGCTTGAATTACTTCAGCTTCTTTGTTCAAGATTTCATGAATTTCTTTTCTTTCTTCGCTGGTCAATTCCACTTCTGAAATTAACTTTGCTAATGCTTGTTCTTTATTCATTACTTTGTTTTTATTTGATACAAATTTTTTAACTTCTTCAACAACTTCTTTTGTAATATTTTTAACAGCATCAAGAATCGAATTGCTATTATTATCAGAGTCAGGAACATTTTTGAAATTATACTTTGATGTTATTTCTTCCCAATCCCAAGAAGCTGCAATTTTCAAAGGTTCACTTGTCTTGTCTGCAAATCCATTCGCAACAGCGTCAGCCCCATGAAACCATGTTTCAGCAACTAACCAATCATTGATTTCGTCAAGTGTTTTTTCTTTTCTGTTCTTTACCTTATATATATTAACAAGTTTGTCTTGTTCAGTTTCAATCAAGTCGGCTGTATCTCGTATTTGTTTTGCAGTGCCGAAAGCCATTCCAGCGGCTTCATGAATCATAAAGCGTCCGTTCTCTGAAATAGTAATTTCATTTCCAACCATTGCAATCACTGAAGCCATCGAAGCGGCTGTTCCTTCAATATATACATTGACTTCATATCCTTTTGCTTTGTGTCGTTCAAGTGCGTCATAAATAGCAAGCCCTTCGAATACTGAACCACCAGGACTGTTGATTCTTAGCTTAATATTGTTGTTTATCGCGTCAAGTTCTGCAATAAATTCTTCATAAGTTACGCCCCAATATCCAATTTCATTGAAGATTTTTATTTCAGTTTCATTTGCTGAACTTACAATTTTATACCAAGTTTTCTTCATAGACGTATATCTTAAAAATGTAAATATAATATTACAATTAAACTTTATTTATACAATTTTTTGTACTTTTTTGTTTTTTTATTAAATCGCGAAGCAAAGATTCAGAACAAAGCCAATCCCATGAAGTGTGAAACATTGCACTTGTAATACTTTGACCGTCTTTCAATCTCTTGTAAAAATCATTCTTCGCAATTACATCACGAGCAGATTTCATTGTAATTATTCCAGAATCACATAAATAGTTAATAAGTGTTTCGTCAACTTTGTTTGGATAGTTTTCTTTTAAAAAATTTTTAACTGTTCTTTCTAATTCCATGTTATAATTTTGAGTTATCATTTAAAACTACTTCTGCTTTTAATCCATTTGCAATATCACGAGTAGTTACTATCACTTTAATTGCTTGCATTTGCTTTGCAATATTCAAAGACAGTTTTTCAGCATCAAAACCAGATGCAAGTCCAGCTGGAATGTTTGGAGCTTGAACAAGACCACCGTCAATGAATCCAGGCACACCAATTTTCTTAAATGTGTCTGCACCCCCTAACCTTCTTTGTTGTGTTTCGTTTAAAACAACTTCACCCGTTCTGAGTGTTGCAAATACATTGTCTCCGTTTGATTGTTCTGGAATGTTCGCATCGCCAACGATACCACCAGTTGCAAATTGCTGAGTGCTTATTGTAGCTATTTGAGCAGTCGTACGAACAACAGCGGCAGCGGTTAATAATATTCTAAGTGTTTGGGTCAAGTCAGCATTCACACCAGCATTTGAATTGATTCGTGCTATTTCCAAAGCCCCTTCAATCAATGCTCTTGCAATAGCTATTTTCTTTTCACGTTCGAATTGTTTCTTTTCAAGTTCAATTGTTTTTTCGTCAAATTGTTCTTGTGTTATTGTTTGATCATCAAGCTGTTTTTGAAGAAGTTCTTTTTCTTTGTTTGTTCTTCTTTCAATAGATGCTAATAATATTTGTTGTGTTGCTTCAATACTTTCTCCAATCAATATTTGACGTGCTTCAATTTCACGCGCTTCGTTTTCTGTTCTTTTCTTTTGTTCTTCTTCCGCGTCTTTCGTCTTATCGTCTTCGACTTTTTGAAAGAAAGCAAGACCTCGTTCGCGTGCTTCGTTTTCTTCGTCAATGCTATCGTTTAAGTCTTGCAATTTATCATCTTCGACTTTTTGAAAGAAAGCAAGACCTCGTTCACGAGCTTCATTTTCTTCTTTTACGGCTTTATCTATTCTTTTTATTTCTTCGTCAATCGCTTTTTCTTTTGCTTTTTTGCGCTTCTCAATTTCAGCTTTTTCTTCGTCTGTTAATTGTTTTATTTCAATGATTTCATTCGTGTTTGCTTTTGTTTCCTTTGCTGCATTTTCATCAATTATTAAACCGTATTCAATAGCAACGTCTTTTTTCTGTTTTACGGCTTCTCCTCTTTCAATTTCTAATTCTTTCAACTTAGTATCTGAAAGAAATAATCTTTCTAATAATGTAGTATATTGAGGGTCAAGAAGAACGTCCATTTTAAGTCTCCATCTATCAAGTAATTTTGTTACGCCTTTCAAACCATCTTCAGAAGTCACAACAACTTGCAAGGCATTGTTAAAGCGTCCCTGTGCGTTTGCTAAAGAGTCCGATCTTTGAGCGGCTTGTTCCTGTGCCGAACCAACGCCATTAAGATTGTCTTTTAATCTCTGAAGAACTTCATTTTGATTAATTAAAGTAGTTAACCATTTTGCGCCACGTACATCTGTTAAGTTTATTAAATCTGTGTACGTTAAATTTGCCTTTGACAAATTATCAATTATATCAATAGAATTCGTGAATTGTGGATTGAATTCTTTTTGCTCGACTTTTGCAAGTTTCGAAAGAACCCCTGCTAATTGTGTCCCTGCTTCAGCCCCAAGAACACCACCGCTTGCAAATCCTTGAATTAAAACGTTTGCATCTTCAAATGTTCCACCGAAAGCACGAACAGTACCACCAGCATTGACCATTGCTTCTGCAAGTTGCTTAATAGGAGCTGTTCCTTTTTGCTGACTTGTTGCTAAAATATCAGTGAACGTGGCAGCGCTTCCAGCGTTTTTGCCAAACTGATTTAGCGATATTGTCAAAGCGTCAACGGCATCTGTCAACTCAATGCCACCTGCTTCACTCAATGTTATCGCTTGTCTTGTTACTTCTGCAAGTGCTTCTGCATTCCCTAATAACTCAGGTTTTGCACTACCAACAAGTTTAAAAGCTTCAAGTATTTCAGAGGCACTTTGATTAGTCTCAAATGTGAATTCTTTCGCTTTTTTGGCATAAAATTCTAAGTCTTTACCAGTTGCGCCAGTGATAGCCCCTAAATCTTTTAACGATTGTTCGAACCCTGTATTAGCTTTTGTAATTCCAGACAGAAGTCTTCCAACGGTGCGAAGTGCTAATACCACTCCACCGATTTTTGCCGCTGCTGTTGTGAAAGCTTTTCCATATTCACCGACAAAAGAAGTACCACGTCCCATTTGCCCGTTGGCGCTTCTGACTTGCGATTCAAGCTTCTTTATTTTCGCTGTCTGCTTATCAAATGCTTTTGAACCAATTTCAATGTCAAGAAGTCTTCTTTTTTCGATTGCTAATTGTGCGTTGACTTGTCCAAGTGTTTTTGCTGTTGAAGATAAAAGCTTGTTTTCTTGGCGAATTATATTGTTCAGCTTATTCTTTTCAGCGCTTAAAACAGTTGAAGTCTTTCCAAGCTTACTTAGTTCTTGATTGTATTGTTTTTGCGTGATTGTACCAGCTTTGAAAGCAGCATTCAATTGCTTTTCCTGATCTTTTATTGACTTTAAAGTCTGATTGATCTTGCTAAGTTCTTGGTCTTGCTCTTTTGTGCCGACAAAGTCTATCCGAAATATAATGTCTTCTATCATACGATTATATCAATGTCATTGTTGTACTGAATAAATGTTTGTAATTCCGCTTCTACATAAGTTCCAATATATTTGTATAATTCTACTTCAATACTTCTTTGATTTATTATACTAAAATCACCTAATCTTTGAACATAATAATATTTAGGTTCATAGTTTTCATTGATCTGAACAACTTTCGAAAAATCAAAAGTGTCAAATGTATTTCCGTCAATCAATAGTTTGCAAATTCTCTTTTTTGATTGTTCGTATAGTTTGACTAACCAACCAAATGATTGATCATAATAGCCGTAACCATGAAGAAAGCTTTTATATGATAGATTAACAGAATAGTCAGATTGAACAAAGTGAGCAGTCCAAAAGTTGTCAAGTTCTAAGTCGGATGCGTCTTCGTCTTTATAATATGTCAGCAATCGACCGCCAGCAAGATTGACATTGCCAACCCATTGTAATACTCTATGATTCCATTCAGTTTTCTTGTCTGGAATTGTTGTTGCGTCTGCTGGTTGTCTCCAAATATGCGGTATTTGTTCAGCATCAAGATTTATATCAGTTGCTATTCTTGATAATGTTGCACTGAAAAACGCTTGAAATTCTTTAATATCAGAAGTCAACAAAGTGTCTGTTGTTTCTTCATGTGTTCCAAGATCAAAACCTTTTTGGATTCTAAATTGCTCAATGAAATATTCATCATCATTCTTATAACTGAATAAATATTTTCTTGCAAGTTCTAAGTTCTGACTTATCAATTCGCCATTTATATCGAGCTTGTTTGAATAGTCTTCAGCGTCTTTGCTTAATCCGTAATATTCTTTGAATAATTCTAAAGAAATGCTTCTGGCATCACTGTCAGCGTCAGGAATCAACCCTATCCAGTTCATAATCCCTTTCATAAAGTCGAATTGTGTCATGTCTGGCAAATTGTTTGCTAAATCATAGACTTCATTTGAATCAACGCCAGCATTTTGATTTATTACTTCAATATTACAATTTACTTGTGTAACATTCACAACATGATGTCCAGTGCCAGAACTCCAATTAAGCCATGAAAAACATATTTTGTCACCAGCTTTCACGTCTACATATTTCGGAAATATTGTCAAACTTGCTCCAAATACATTTGTATGTGACTTGCTGTAAGTTGTTTTTACAACATCATTTTCATCAAAAATAGAAACATACATTTGACAGTCTGGAATTGTTGAACCTAATAAGAACGATTTCAAATAAATATTAACTTTGCAATCTCGAACAATTCTATATCCTCTTTGTGAAACGGTTGACGCGGCTGGACTCCAAGCTGGTCTTGCTGTCAGAGTTCGAATGAACTTCCCAGATGTATATCTATTACCAGTACCAGCTGGAATGCCATTTATTGGACTTGTTGCAGCGAATCCAAGAGCATCCAAAAAACCGTATTCATTTTGACTATGTTCAAGAAGATAACCAGTAAACGGTAGTATCTTTTTGTAATTTACATCCGCTGTATCAAACAAATATGAACTTGATAACGTCCAGCCTATTTCGTTAAAAATTCT
>Ga0233445_1002193_pt1 | contig 13352 bp, 12 predicted proteins | sample SI_124_October20_5_FD_182779 | JGI IMG/M metagenome (GOLD analysis project Ga0233445, IMG submission 182779) | Seawater microbial communities from Saanich Inlet, British Columbia, Canada - SI_124_October2016_100_MG | ecosystem: Environmental > Aquatic > Marine > Inlet | place: Canada: British...
GTAGCTAAAAAGGAAGCGGTCGTGTTTGATATTTATAGGTCAGAGCGGCTGTGCCATTCCTGCAGTAGTTGTTCGGCTTGTTGTATTTCTTCCGTATTCATCTTCAATTTTAGAGCGCTTAAGGCATTCTTTGCTTGAGGTTTGACTGTTGTTGCTAAACTCAGCCAAAAGTAAGCGCGCAAATAATTTTGTGGGTGGTCAGAGTATATTTTCCCCAAACTGAATTGTGCGCTGGGATAACCATTTTGTGCCGAACGAGTGATCCATTGTAGTGATTTCTTGGGTGATTTGGGTACATTAGTGCCTTGAGAATGCAACCATCCCAGATAATATTGTGCCGCCGGATGGTTTTGTATAGCGGCCTTACGAAACCAGCGTAGGGCTTGCGGGTGGTTTGCAGAAAGTTCCTGATCGTTATAGTGTGCTTTGCCTAACTGGAAAGCGGCTTCGGCATGCCCCGCCTTAGCAGACTTTTGGTATAAGGATAAGGATTTCTCAAAGTTCTTAGTTTGTCCCAGTAATCCGTGTTCTGTTAAATAGGCTAATTGATATAAAGCTTCTGGGTGAGGTGAGGGGAAAGTTAAAGCAGTTTGGTACCAATGAACAATTTCAGGGTTATTTGGAGATTGTTGTTGTAACCAGCGGGCTAATTTTACGACAGCACCAGGATGTTTTTGTTCCGCTGCTTGACGGTATAAGGTTTCAATCTGCTGTGAATTGTCGTTAGGATTGGTGTTCTGTAGTTGGTCAGCCCACAGTACCATCGCATTTTTGTGTTTTTTTTCAGCCGCTTTAGCCAGCCAGAAATTGGCTTTTTCGGTATTTTGTTTCTCATTTTCCGGGTGAGTGTATAACAGGGACAGCTGAAACATGGCTTCGCGGTCGTTTTGTTTGGCGGCCACCTGATACCATTTTATGGCTTGTTGTAAATCCACATCAACACCCTCACCAAATTGCTTCATGGTGGCTAGTAAATGTGCGGCTACGGGGTGATTTAATTCAGCCGATTTTCGGTACCATTTGGCGGCTTTTTTAGCGTTTTGTATCACGCCATGTCCTTCGTTGGTGAGTAAACCAATAGCCAACAAGGAATCTGGGTGTTGTTGACGAGCCGCTTTTTTATACCATTTTAGTGCGTCTTTAAAATGTTCTGGTGCCTCTTTTCCACGGGTTTCATGCCATTTTCCCATTTGATATTGTGCATCCACATTTTTTTGTTTAGCCGCTTGTCGCAACCAATACACGGCTTCTTCTGGGTTGTCCTGTTGATACAGCGCGGCCAATTGTAATTGTGCGTCTACGTGATTTTGTTTGGCGGCTTTTTTGTACCACAGTATTGCTGAGGATAAACTAGCAATAACGCCTTTGCCGTGCTGATAACTGTCACCCAATTGATATTGGGAGGGAGGAAAGTGTTCTATAGCGGCTCTTTTAAACCATTGATAAGCTTGCGCTGAATTTTGATTTCGGCCATGGCCTTGTTGATAGCTCATGCCGAGGAAGTGTTGAGCCTGTGGATTACCGTTCTTGGCCAGTTTTTTTGCCACAGAAAAAGCTTGATCATGATAGCCTTGCTGCTGCATTTCCCGAACATCGTCCATGTGTGGTGAATTATTAAAGAGTAAGGCATGGCTCCACAATGGAACGAACAAGAGAAGGCCTATCAGAGAAAAACGCATATTTTTGTTCCTTATCTGGACAAGGTTGAAAACAAATAGTTTAGCGCAAGTTTTCAGTCATGCTGTGAAAATGTTGTAACCGATGTTGAGCAATTCGTCCGGCGTTGACTTCTTGTTGAATTAGACAGCCAGGTTCTGTGCGATGTTGGCAATTATGAAATCTACATTGCCCTAAGAAAGGGCGAAACTCACGAAACCCCTGACTAATAGATTCAAGGCTATCGGCCTTAGTATTAAAATTCCTGACGCCAGGAGAATCGATGAGGTAGCCGTTTCCATGTAAAGGATACAATGTAGTGGTGCTGGTGGTGTGTTGTCCCAGTTGCGAAAGTTCTGATAATTGGCCGGTGCGTAACGCCAAATCGGGAATTAATTGGTTGATGAGAGAAGATTTTCCTACGCCGGATTGACCGCTAAAAATGCTGGTATTGTGTTGTAGGATTTTATCCAACTCCTCGATACCTTGTTGAGTAGTGATGCTGGTGTGATGTACGGCATATCCAATGTTGGCGTAGTAATCCAGATAACTTTCAATCGTTGTGTCCGGCGACAATAAATCCGTTTTGTTGAGAATGATTTGAATACGCAAACCCATTTGCTCGGCCACCACCAGATATTGATCCAGTAATAAGGGTTGAATCAGGGGTAGGGGAGCGGTCACAATAATGAGTTGATCAATGTTGGCCGCGACATCTTTTCTTTGGCCAAAGCCGTTTAATCGGGAAAGTATGGATTTTCTGTCGACAACAGCCGTCACTACGCCTTGAGGAGTATCGGTGCCTTCGGATAATTGCCAGCTCACCGTGTCACCTGCCAGTAATGATCCTAGGTGACGTCGTGCGGTGCAAGGAATCCAGTTCTTTTGTCCGTCATCTACGATTAAACTGTTGCCGTAATTCGCGACGACTCGCCCTAATTGTTGAGGGGTATTGTCTGGAGTGTCTAGTTGTGTGGCAACGGCAATATGTTGCTTTTGTTTTTTGTGAATATTTCGTTTTTGGTGTTGCGTCAGCCGTCGTTTGGCCACAATTCTACAGCCTATGGGGTAAAGTGGTAGTGAAGTTTATTTAAGTGCTCGGTAATCGCCTGAACGTCTTCCGGAAATAAACCCAAGCTCAGATTGCTATCACAGAGATTAACCTGTTTTTTTAAGGCAGGGTAGTTGTTCACTTTTCGGTCACTGCGAGTATAAACTTGTGAGCCATGGCAGCGTGTGCAATTGTCTTGATGTAATGTCTGGCCAGGAGACACTGCCGTATGATGGTCTGCCAATGCAGGATAGACACTGAATAATAAAAACAAAAAAATAGCTTTCATGGCAGCAGGTTCCTTTAGCTTTGTGGTGGTGTTTTTTGGAGTTGAGCAATGCGTATGGAAGCGGGTGGATGCGAATCGTAGAACGCTGAATAGAGTGGATCCGGTGTCAGTGTACTGGCATTTTCTCGATACAGTTTGACCAAAGCTTGAATTAAATCTTGTGATGCCGTTTGTTTGCTGGCAAAACGATCGGCTTCAAATTCGTTGCTACGCGATAAAACGCTAAAGATCGGTTGTAAAAAGAAGGTAAAAACCGGTAAAACCATGATAAAAAGGATCAGTGCCGCATAATCCGAGGATTGTTGGATACCCAAGTCTTGATAAAAAAAGTTTTGTTCACTCAGCCAGCCGAGTAATGCCAGCGCTAAAAAGCTGATGCCCATCATGAGAATAATGCGATTACGAATGTGTTTGTGATAAAAGTGTCCCAGTTCGTGGGCCAGCACGGCCTCTATTTCTGGGGGAGTTAGGTGTTTGAGCAACGTGTCGTAGAAGACAATCCGTTTTTGTTGACCAAAACCGGTAAAGTAAGCATTACCGTGACTGCTGCGTTTAGAGCCATCCATGACCAGAATACCCTGGCTGTGGAAGCCACAACGAGACATTAATTGTTGAATACGAGTTTTTATATCGCCGTCTTCCAGTGGAGTAAAGGTATTGAATAACGGGGCAATCCAACGTGGCCAAGCCCAATTGATTAGCAAAGTAAACGACATCCATACCAGCCAAACTGCTAACCACCATAGGCTACCGGTGTAGGACATGAGAACCAGTATAATCATGAGTAAGGGAATGCCGATGATTATGGACAACAAGGATTGTTTCAATAAATCCTGAAAGAATAAACTTACTGTCATGTGATTGAAGCCGTATTTTTGTTCAATACTAAACGTACTGTATATGGAAAAGGGCAAGTTAATTAATGCATTAATGACCATCAGGCTAATAATAAAACCGGTGCCGGTAGTCACCGGTGTATGGGCCATGCTACGCCAAATGTGATCCAGCCATTGCAATCCGCCGCCTAATGTCCAACCGAGTAACAAAATGCTGTCAAAGAGTATAATGAGCATGGTTAATTGGTTTTTTTCACGCGTATAGTCGGCAGCTTTTTGATGAGCCGGCAATGAGAGTTGGGCAGAAAATTCCGTCGGAACAGTATGGCGATGTTGCAGAACTGATCGTGACTGGCGCAAATGCAGCCAAATTTGGGTGCTTAATCCGGCGAATAGGGTGAGGACAAATAATCCGGAAAAAGTACTCATCGGATTGTTGGTTGCGTTGATGAATAAAGCAGGACACAATGTCGCCATTGGCTTACAGCAACAGAAGAAAGGAAAGAAAAATGGCTGTTCATGAAGGTAACCTGATCTGGATTGATCTTGAAATGACGGGGTTGGATCCTGATAATGATCTTATCATAGAAATTGCCACCATAGTAACAGATAGTCAGTTGAATACACTAGCGGAAGGGCCTGTCTTAGCGCTCAAGCAATCCGACGAAGTGTTGGCTGGTATGGATGAATGGAATACCAAGCAACACAATCATTCCGGCCTAGTAGAACGGGTGCGTAATAGTGTCATTAACGAGCAGCAAGCGGCTCAACAGACGATTGAATTTTTACAGCAGTATGTGCCCAAGGGTGTCTCCCCCATGTGTGGCAATAGCATTTGTCAGGACCGTCGTTTTCTTTACCATTATATGCGTGATTTGGAAGAGTTTTTTCATTACCGAAATTTTGATGTCAGTACGCTAAAAGAAGTGGCTAAACGTTGGTATCCAGTCGTGTCTGAGGGGTTTGTTAAAGAGTCTTCTCATCTGGCCTTGGATGATATTCGCGATTCGATTAGTGAAATGAAATATTATCGCGAAAATTTATTTAAGTAGCTGATTAGAATTCCCTGATTTTATATTATATTAATATATGGTAATATATTTATATAATATAATTTTCAGGGAACTAGATATGACTATTGAATTAGATCTTTTCACAATAGCGGCACTGGGCTTATCGACAGCAATGGCTTTGGTGTTTATATTTGAATATCATCATTGTTACTGTGGTTGTTCTGCTAAGCAGGAACAGGATAAACGCGTAGACGACGAGTGATGGCTAAGGCTGTCGGTTGGTTTGAGTAGGTTACCAACCGGCATCTGGGGTGAATCGCTCACCAAATTCGTTAGCCAGTTCTTGCAAGCGTTGTTTAATTTTCTCTCGACCTGCCGTATCGCAGTAATTGAGAGGCCCCCCGTAGAATGGCGCAAATCCGGTGCCAAAAATGACGGCGGCATCAAGCAGTTCAGCCCGTTCAACAACACCTTCCCGTAAGCAATTAACGGTTTCGTTGAGTAATCGCAGCATCAGTCTATCTGTTGTGTCTAGTGTGGGTTGATAAGCTACTTGAGATTCACGTTTTATACGGCCTTTTTCGTAGCGATAAAATCCGTGTCCAGTTTTTTTGCCGAGTCGTTTGTCGTTAACCAAGCGTTTTAAATTCTCGGGTATGGTAATGTTGGTCAAGTAACGTGACAAGTTTTCAGCCACAGACAGACAAATATCCAACCCGACGGTATCGGCCAATTCAATAGGTCCCATAGGCATGCCAAACTCTGTGGCAATGCGATCGATAGTGGTGATGGGAATGCCTTCATCTGCCAGTAAAGCGGCTTCAAATAGGTAAGGCATTAAGACGCGGTTGATTAAAAAGCCCGGTGTGCTTTTGACAATAACGGGTAAACGGCCAATATGGCGTGCAAAAGCCGTAGCTGATTGTGTAATGTGTGGGTCTGTATGCGGTTGAGCCACTACTTCAATGAGTTGCATTTTATGGACGGGATTGAAAAAATGTAGGCCAACGAGCCGTTGCGGTTGTTGCAGTACGCTAGCCAATTCCTCTAAGGGAATGCTGGAAGTATTGGTGGCGAGGATCGCCTCCGGTTGAATTAGGGGTTCAATTTGTTGATAGAGATGTTGTTTGGCTTCCAAATTTTCGATAATGGCTTCAATAATGACATTGGCTTTTTTTAAGCCGTAGCCGGGTGAATCTGGAATAAAACGGTCCATGGCCTCTTGGGTTAGAAACTTGTCTTTAAAGCGTCGGCCAATCATCAGATGTGCGCGTTTAACCGCGTTCGCCAATACCGTGTGAGATCGATCCTGTAATGTGACTTTAAATCCCTGAATGGCACACCATGTGGCAATATCACAGCCCATGACTCCGGCACCGATGACATGTACGTGATAAGGTTGGAAGTCATTGCGGTTACCCAAGGCTTTCAGCTGTTCCTGTAGAAAAAATACCCTGACTAGATTGCGTGAGGTGTCTCCGGTAATAAGGCGAGCAACAGATTCGGCTTCTTGTCTAAGCATGATGCGGGTGTCGTTACGGTATTGTTGCCAGATGTCGATTAAGGCATAAGGCGCGGGATAATGTTTTGGCGACACCTTACGCGATACTTTGGCGCGTAGTGCTTTGGCAAATAAGGGACGCAATAGGCGGTATCCTGGTAACGTTTTAAACCAAGAGGGTCGACTGCGTTTGGGTAAGTCAAAAATTATGTGGCGTGCGGCTCGGTTCATCTGATAACGTGGTACGACATCGTCTACGAGACGACATTTTTTAGCCGCTTTGACCGATAGCGATCGACCGGTGATCATCATATCGAGAGCGGTCAATTCCCCAACCAGTGCAGGTAGGCGTACTGTGCCGCCAAAGCCGGGATGAATGCCCAGTTTGATTTCGGGTAAGCCCAATCGTGTGGCCGTATCATCCTGAGCCACGCGGTAATGACAAGCCAGTGCTAATTCGAGGCCGCCGCCAAAACAAAACCCGTGAATCAAAGCAACGCTTGGGCAAGGCAAAGAAGCAATGCGGCTGAGAATCGCTTGTCCTCTACGGATGAGTTCCAGCGCATTATGGTAATCCTCAATCTTGTCAAAGGCTTTGGCATCGGCCCCGGCAATAAATCCGAGATGCTTGTCAGATAAAATCACCAAGCCAATCGGTGATTCGTTTTCTACGATATGTAAAATGTCGTCTAGTTCATTCAGTACCGGTTCAGATAGGACATTCACCGAACTGCCAGACATGTCAGAATGTAGCCAGATAATGCCTTCGTCGTCGAATTCCAGAGTCCAATGTTGGTAGCTTTGCGTCATGAGGCTGTTCTCTCTAGTAGCATGGCTCCGCCTTGTCCGCCACCAATACATAAGCTGGCTATTCCGCGCGTTGCCTGGTTTTGTTTTAGAGTTTGTAGTAGATGCAAAATAATGCGAGCACCACTCGCACCAATCGGGTGGCCCAGCGCAATGGATCCGCCATTAACATTGAGTCGGTCTTTGGGGATCTTGCCAACGGCGTCCAGTTGGTTTAATGATTGCTGGCAGTATAGGGGGTCTTCCCAAGCATGAGTGCAAGCCAGAACCTGGGCGGCAAAGGCTTCGTTGATTTCCCAATAATCAATATCGTCCGGTGACAGGTTATTGCGTTGTAATAAGGGGGTCATGGCATGGATGGGTCCCAGTCCCATATGTTCGGGATCTAGACCGGACCATTGACTGTCAGTAATACGTCCTAAAACAGAGAGTTGGTGTTTTTCTACGGCTTCTTCACTGGCGAGAATAAGACAGGCGGCACCGTCGGTAATTTGTGCGCTGTTACCGGCAGTTACGTGGCCCAGCTTTTTTTCGAAGACGGGCTTGAGTTGCGATAATTTCAGTAAACTGCTGTCGGCGCGTACTCCGTCGTCATGTTTATAGGCGGTGCCTCTCTCATCGTAAATAGGCGTGATTTCGGCATCCAGTTGTCCAGACTGTTGAGCTGAGGCTAATTTTTGATGGCTTTTTAAGGCAAACACATCCATTTGTTCACGGCTGACTTTAAAGCGATGAGCAATCACTTCGGCTGTTTGTCCCATATTGAGTCCGATGACGGGGTCGGTTAAACCGCGCAATAAGCCAATGACTGGTTTTAGCGAGGCGAATTTTAGTTTACTCAAAACAGCCAGTTTCTTGGGGAAAGAGCGTTGACGCGTGAGCTTAGAAAACCAAGCCACTAAGGCGGAATCCCATAGTAATGGGCTACGACTCATGACTTCGGTGCCGCCCGCTAAAATTAAGTTGGCATCGCCATTTTGAATGCGGTAACAGGCACTATCGATGGCCTGCATGCCAGAGGCGCAGTTACGTTGCACGGTCCATGCCGAGATTTTGTGGCCACAACCTAGTCTTAGACCAACAATACGGGCGATATTGGCCTCGTCTGGGCTGGGTATGGCGCAGCCCATAATGACTTCGTCTAAATCAGTGGCTTTAAAAGGTTGTCTTAATAGTAATGGGCGTCCTGCAGATACGGCCAGGTCAGCGGCCGAAAAGGGCCCTGGGGTTCCACGCATTTTTAAGAAAGGCGTTCTGCTGCCGTCGACAACAAAGACGGGTTTTTTCATGAGACAGATTTCTTCTTAGTCATTTTTAGTTTTGTTTTAATTTGAGAGTTATCCCACTCTGCTTGGTCGTTGGGTAGATTTTTTTCACGATTATGATGACTGTCTCCCCAAGGTAATTGTCGATAAACTGATTCTCGGCCGATTTCTATCAGGGGGTATTTAACAATCTCAAAATAGGGGGAATAATCAAAATCTTTGGGGGTAAATAGCCGAGGGTTTCCTTCGTATAAGGCGATTTGGTCCATGTGTCGTTTTACCACAGGAAGAATGGGAAAATGGACGGACATAAAGGCCTGTGCGATTAGGGTGGAGCAAATGATGCGCGTATGTTTGCCGATGTTGTATTCAAATAACGAAGACCGCCAACGTTTGGGGAAAATGTGATAGGGATACAGAAATCTGGCTAAGTCCAGTAATTGTCGAATATCGTAGGCCATTCCTAATTGTCGAATGGCATGACCACTAACGGATTGTGCGTCTTGATGTGTGATACCTTTAGGACGGCAGATTCTGATGTGATCTTCTTTATAGTTGCTGAGCGGGCTGATGACGGTGCCGTTGCCTAATAGTGATTCAATAATTAATTGTGTGTCCGGTTCATAATGACCAAACTCCGAGACCCATTCGCGTACTTCGGGGTCTGAAATGTCGTGTAATCGCCCCAGATACAAGGCGGAATGAGACCAAGGGCTTTGTGTGATGAATTTAATGACTTCGCTCACTCGGCTGCGGCCTTCAACCAGAAGTACGTCACAGGGACGAATTTCGTAGCGTAGTCGTTCAAAATCACACATAGGCGTGCCGGAAGACGCTTGTTCTTCCGTCAACCAATCTGAAACGGTATGAATAATTCGATGTGTGAAACGTTGTGACCACGACAATCGATATTCCCCTATTATTATTTTTAATGAATTTATTATAATTTATTATATTATTGGTTTTGGCAAAAAGAAAATCAAGGTGATGATTGAATGTTATCAGAGTATAATTTTTTTTGTGTTTAATGTTGGCAGATAAAATAAAGGTGGTTATTTGTGATCAATAAGGAAACACGGCAGTTGGCTAAATGGCTGTGGAGTGTCTTCATCGGTTTGTTTGTCCTGCTTTGTGTGATGCAGTCTTTGGTGCTGCTGAGTGATTACCAACAACAACAAGAGGCTTCCCAGAAGCAGGCTGAACAACAGTTAGATTTTCTGACAAAATTTATTTCAGAAAAATTTTCTGGAGATTATGTCGCCACCGCTAATTTGCTCGAGCTTTGGGCTCAAGCACATCCGGAAATTATTTCTGTGAATGCGGTTACCTCTGAGGGCGTCAGTTTATTACATTACGAGCGTGAGAAAACAGGCGTTAGTACACATTTTACTGTGACTAAAAAACATCCGTATGGGTTAGAGAAAAACTTGGAAATTCGGATTGTCAAAGATTTCTATGCGTTAAAAAAATCAAACAAAACATTGATCGGAAAATTAATATTGTTGTTGTTATTGTTTGTTTCCTTGTTGGGTTTTTTGTTATGGAACTCTGTACAGAGGTTAGCGTTAAAACCATTGTTTATTGCTAATTCTGAAGTCCATCGCCTAGAAGGTTGTCTTAGAGATCAGTCTTCTATGGTGCATCCCGTATATCATCAGAATTCTGATGAGCAGGAGTTTATAGATAAAAACCAGGATCTGGTAAAAGAAAATCATCGGTTATTAAAGAAAAGCCAGTTGTTGGAAGACAATAATCAGGCGCTAGGAGAATTTGCCTATATTGCTTCGCACGACTTAAAAGAACCTTTACGAGGCATCTACCATTACGTACACGTTTTATTGGATTCACATCTCGACTCTCTGAATGATGATGGACGCAGAAAGCTGGAAACGTTAGGGGCTTTGTCGGTTAAAATGGATAATATGCTGAATGCTTTGCTCGAATATTCTCGAATAGGTCGTTTGCAATTAAATATTGAATTGACCGACACGGAAGTAGTGATTAATAAGGTGGCGCATTTCTTAAGTATGCAATTGCAGGAACAGAATATTGGTTTTCGTATAGTAGGAACTTTCCCCGAAGTGGCTTGTGATCCTGTTCGTTTGGAAGAAGTTTTTCGACATTTGATCGGTAATGCTATGAAATATCACGATAAGGCAGACCGATGGATTGAAGTGGGTTATTTGGATCAATATACGGATTCTCTCAAGTATTCACGCGGGGTGTTTTATATTAAAGATAATGGTATTGGCATTCCGGAAAAACATCAGAAGATGGTGTTCCAGATTTTTAAAAAATTATATCCTGGAGAGACGCACGGTAAAGGCGAGGGGGTTGGTTTAACCTTGGCGAAAATGCTGGTGGAACGACATAATGGAGAAATTTGGGTGTCTTCGGAAGAGCGTAAAAATTTTACGGTATATTTTACCCTCGATGCCGCCTAGTGTTTTAGATTCAAGGTAAAGGAGTATTATGACGGCGCCAAATAAAATTAGCGTATTGTTTGTTTGTATGGGCAACATTTGTCGCTCGCCCACGGCGGAAGGGGTGTTTCGTGCGTTGCTGAAAAATCATGAAGATACGGCCTTGGTGTCGCGATTTTTTATCGATTCGGCGGGTACTACAGCGTATCACGTGGGTAGTACGCCGGATCAGCGGTCACAAAAAACAGCACGCCAGCATGGCGTTGATTTGAGTTCGCAACGGGCAAGACAAGTTGTAGACGAAGATTTTGAGGCTTTTGATTGGATTTTGGCGATGGATAGCAGTAATTATGCTGATTTGATGCGTCAGTGTCCAAATCACTACCAACATAAAGTTCGGTTATTTTTAGAGTTTAATCCGGATCAATCCTTAAAAGATGTGCCAGATCCCTATTACGGAGTCGGTGATGGCTTTGAACGGGTGTATCAGCTGGTTAGTCAGGCATCATCAGGTTTCTTATCTCACGTGTTAGCGACCACGTCGTCTTAGGTAGCGAGTAAGCGGTCTAGCTGATTGGCAAAGTTTTGTCGATCAGTTTGATTAAAGGAGGAGGGGCCGCCGGTATGAACGCCACTGCTTCTCAACGTATCCATAAAATCACGAATATTTAAACGTTCGCGAATATTCTCTACGGTATATAGTTCGCCGCGAGGGTTAATGGCCAGACAACCTTTCTCTACGACTTCAGAGGCGAGTGGAATATCGGCGGTAATGACAATGTCGAGTGCGTTGGCTTCTTGCACAATGTAATTGTCAGCCACATCAAAGCCAGCAGGCACCTGAACCGTGTGAATATAAGGGGAAGGTGGGGTTCTCAGTGGCTGGTTGGCCACCAAAATTGTGTTAATGCCGGTTCGGTTGGCTGCTCTAAATAAAATGTCTTTAATCACTTTGGGGCAGGCATCGGCGTCTACCCAAATTTGTTTTGAGGTCATGATCTGATCAACAGGACTTGTAATTCATAAGCAGGAGATTATACTGCACGGCGTGTGAGTATCCAGTAAAATAATGTTTTTCCACGCTTTTGCCGATCGTGAAGGTCTGCGTTCCCTCTCTCCCCACCAGGAATTTCCCATGTCTGACCAACCCGTTGTTTCCAGTTTTCGTGATTTAAATTTACCCGACTCCTTGTTGAGTATGTTGGATAAGGTGGGTTATGAGAGTCCCTCTCCAATTCAGGCTCAGGCTATTCCACATCTATTAGAAGGGTTGGATTTGTTGGGTCATGCGCCAACAGGTACGGGTAAAACGGCTGCCTTTGCTTTGCCTTTATTGGCTAGAGTGAACCTGAAGAAGCAGCAAGTGCAAATTATGGTCATTACCCCCACGCGTGAATTGGCGATCCAGGTGTCGGAAGCTTTTCACCGCTATGCGTCGGAGATGAAAGGGTTTCATATTGTGCCCATTTATGGGGGGCAAGATTATTCCGGACAAATACGGCAATTAAAACGTGGTGTACACGTGGTGGTGGGGACGCCAGGACGTGTGATGGATCATATGCGCAAAGGTACGTTAAAGCTGGATTCTTTACAGGCTTTAGTGTTGGATGAAGCCGATGAAATGTTGCGTATGGGATTCATTGATGACGTGGAGTGGATTTTAGAACAGGCACCTGAAAAACGTCAAATGGCCTTGTTTTCAGCCACTATGCCTAAAGAAATTCAGCGTATTGCGCGGCGTTATCTGGATAAACCTCGGGAAATTGCCATTAAATCGCGCACCGCTACAGCAGATACCATTCGTCAGCGTTATTGGTTGGTGAGTGGTGTGCATAAACTGGATGCCTTAACCCGAATTTTGGAGGTTGAACCGTTCGAGGCCATGATTATGTTTGTGCGCACTAAAACCTCCACAGCAGACTTGGCCGAGAAACTGGCAGCTAGAGGTTATGCGGCGGCGGCTCTGAATGGTGACATGGCACAAAAACAACGAGAACAAATGATTGACCGTTTGAAACGGGGGTCTCTGGATATTTTGGTGGCGACCGATGTGGCAGCGCGTGGGTTGGATGTGGAGCGTATCACGCTGGTGGTCAATTACGATATTCCGCACGATACCGAATCTTATATTCATCGTATTGGTCGTACGGGACGTGCCGGCCGTAAGGGCGATGCGATTTTGTTTGTGGCACCTCGGGAGCGGCGGATGTTGGCGGCGATTGAAAGAGCCACTCGTCAAAAAATTGCACCATTGGAGTTGCCGTCTACAGAAATGGTAAATAATCAAAGAATTGCTGATTTTAAACAACGCATTACCGATACTATTGCACAGGGCGAGTTGGCTTTTATGCAAGGCGTATTAGAACAGTATCAGCAAGAGCATGATGTGCCAGCATTAGAAATTGCGGCCGCTTTGGCTAAACTATCCAGTGGTGATCGCCCCTTGTTATTGGCGCCGGATAAACCTCGGTCAGGTTATAAAGATAAGCTTCGACAATCCAGAGGTCGTGA
>Ga0233445_1002198_pt1 | contig 13331 bp, 11 predicted proteins | sample SI_124_October20_5_FD_182779 | JGI IMG/M metagenome (GOLD analysis project Ga0233445, IMG submission 182779) | Seawater microbial communities from Saanich Inlet, British Columbia, Canada - SI_124_October2016_100_MG | ecosystem: Environmental > Aquatic > Marine > Inlet | place: Canada: British...
TAAAGGAACCGTGGCTAAGTTATTAACTGAACTTGATGGTTCTGTACAAATTTCTACCGGTGATATTCTTCGTGGTGCAGTGGCAGCAGGTTCTGACCTTGGCAAACAAGCTCAAGACTTCATGAACCGTGGTGACTTGGTACCCGATGAATTAATTATGGGCATTATGGGAAGCCGATTACAAGAAGATGATTGCTCAAAAGGCTTTCTGTTAGATGGCTTCCCCCGAACAATTCCACAAGCAGAAGCATTGAAAGTATTGTTGAAAGACATTGGCATCACACTAGACATGGCCGTTAACATTGACGTACCTAGAGATGTTATTTTAGATCGTTTAACCACTCGCAGAACTTGTGAAAATGGTGATTGCCAAGCAATCTACAATGTCAAAAGCAACCCACCTAAAGAAGAAGGCAAGTGCGACAAATGTGGCAGCGCAGTAGTTCAACGTGCCGATGAAACCACAGAAGCCATCAGCCACCGCCTTGAAACTTACAACGAAAAAACTGCACCACTGATTGGTTTTTATGAAAATGAAGGATTGGTTGTCACCGTTAGCGCAACATCCAGTGATGATGTCATCAATGCGATTAAAGCTAAGTTAGCTTCCTAATACTAATAACTTGATAACAGGAACATGATCCCCTAACAGGCAAATATTCTGCGAATGGCATATTTTTTTACCATGAAGCACATGAAGACAATGAAGAAAAAAACTTCAATATCTTCATGCACTTCATGGTAAAAATATAAAAACCGACTCTATTTTATGAGTCGGTCCTTTTGTATTAAGCAGAATACTTTTCCCACTCAAATGCAGTAATATTCTTATCATTTGAATCAAAATGAATACCCAACAAATAAATAGGTTCTTTTTTTAAAGTATACTTTTCTGCATATTGCTTACTCTTGATTTGCTCTATTGCCATACTCTCCCCTGCTTTAACATCCACCTTAAACTCCACAATGATTATTTTATTCGGCATCAACAAGGTTAAATCAATTCTTCCTTTATTGGTGGTATCTTCTGCCACCATCGGCACACCTAGTGATGCCAGATAAGTATAAACAACCGATGCATAATAACCTTCGTAGTTGGCAATGATATTATTGGCATAATTATGGTAAGGAATACTGGCAAACAAACCACTCAACGCTTGTTTAAAACCCTCTAAATTATCGGCTTCCAAAGCATCATATAGCTGATCTTGCTGAGACATTTTCTGATGTTTGTGATTGGTGAGATAATCAATAAACAAACCATTTAAAGAGGCTTGAACTTCTCTATTCGGCACTTTAAGACGATAGACAAGTTGATCTCGTTTGGTCATTTTTTCTGCAAAAGTCAAATAACCCGTTTGCCAAAGCAAAGCAATTAAATCGATATAATCAACATCAAATGATTCCAGCAACATATCATCTGCAATGAAGTTTTGAAGCTCGGGCAAATAATAGTTTTGTTCTTTGAGTTTGTCGATTAAAAAACTAGGATTGCCTGTACTCCACCAATAGTTACGATATTCTTTATCTTTTGATATAAATAACAAAATATCAAATGGATTATAAACAGGTTCACCAAAATAATTATATCCGTTATACCATCTTTTAAGCTTTTCCATATCAACACCTTTCAGATGCTCTGCAAAAACCTCATTAACCTGTGAGTGAGTATATCCACAAAGCGTAGAATATCTTTTATCAAGCGTAATATCTTCCAAATTATTCAAACCACTGAATAAATTTAATTTAGCAAATTTAGACACTCCCGTGATCATGACAAATTTAATATATTCATCCAAATCTTTCATCACACCGTATAAACCTTTCAGCTTATCACGATTGAATCGAGCCAGCTCTTTATCGGTAATGACATCAATAATTGGCTTGTCATATTCATCAATTAGAATGACAACTTTTTGCTGATAATGCTCATAAGCACTGATAATCAATTCACGAAAACAAGCACCAGGGCTTAATTCTTTGTCGCAATAAATGTCCAGTTTTTTCTGATTTCTTAATAAATTGAGACGAATCACCTCATCAAATAAAGCCTCTGTTCTAAACTCCCCACCACCAAAACTCAAACGAATAACAGGATATGCAACCTCCCAATTCCATTGATGTTCAATTGCCAAATCTTTGAATAATACTTGGTTGGCAGAAAAAATCTCATCCAAAGTGCTTAACAAAACACTTTTGCCAAACCGCCTGGGACGACTCAAAAAATAATATTTACCATTTTTGATTAAATTAAGAATAATATCTGTTTTATCAACGTAGACATTATTTTCCACAGGATCAACCAATTCTGAAAAAGTTTGAATGCCGATGGGTAATTTTTTCATTATTTTCAACCTAAGTTAATTGATGTATATTGTATACTAGGAGGCTGTCCGAAAACTCATCTTTCCGCCAATTCTGCGTTAAAAAAGGTCTCAAAATGCTCATTTACACACGTAAACTGCGCTTTTTCGACAATTTTATGCCTTGATTTGACGAAAATCTGAGTTCTCGGACAGCCTCCTAGGAGGCATAGTGACAAATGACTTTTGAGACACGGAATCATATCGACAGATCAATCTTCAAATCCTCAATAACTTGTTCCGTCAACCCTGTCGTTAACATAATAGTATCCATAGCTACATTTGCCTTCAATAGCTTAATGGCAACTTGCTTCACCCCTTTTTCTATGCCCTGCTCTATGCCTTTTTCCATACCTTGTTCCAGGCCTTTTTCCAAACCTTTTTCCATGCCTTTTTCTAAACCATTTTCCTCAGCCAGTTCAACCGCACCTTTTTGAATAGAGATAAACTCCTTTCTTTTGTGCTGAGCTTCAAGTTCATCTGGGGTCATGTTGGCTTCATTGGCAACATCCAAGGCATGTTGTATTGAGGAATCAAAGTTTTTGGGGATAAAATCCAGAGTGCCTGCATTTTTTAAGAAATAAATCCATTGTTGTTCGATGTTGGTTAACTCATCAAGGGTTTTATTGAATTTGGGCAATTCGACAAAAACCAGTTCAATGTCATCGCTGTAGTGGATTAATTTTTCTTTTTCCAACAGTTTAAAACGGTTGATAACCGCTGAGTCATCAAACATATTAAAATCGACAATGCTCAAGGCAATCACAGGGTTGAGCAATTGGTAATCTTCATTTCGGGTCAGTTGCACAGAATAATTTTTAGCAGCATTGTACAACACTCTTTTTTCAAAACCTTTGTGGTTCAGCACCTGCATTTCGATGATGACATTTGAGCCATCATTCAGCACGGCTTTAACATCAACAAAGGTATCTTTTACACCTTTGATCATTGGGATATTGTAAGGATCAACAATGGTTAAATCACTGATGACATTGGTTTCATTAAAATAAAGCAGACTGTTTAAAAAACTAATGAGAATATCTTTACTGGCTAAACTGCCAAAAACTTTTTTAAAGGCATAGTCTGTTTTTACATCGAGAAACTGCTTTTATAATCCTTTGGTTTTTGTTGTTACGGGTGACAGGAAAGCACAGGGATAAAAATAGAATTAAAGTTCGACTCATTGATTTTACCTTGATTGATTGGCAGAAATGATATAAATATTATAGATGAATTCACATCAAAATGATGCTGAGGAGTGCTTTAGCATGAAAAATAATATCATCGACGTCATTGATTCAACATTCAGACAACAAGTCATCAAATCTGAACTTCCCGTTTTGGTTGATTGCTGGGCGCTGAGATGCGTTCCTTGCAAAGTGCTGATTCCAGTTTTAGAGGAACTCAGGCAAGAATATGAAGGACGGTTAAACATTGTAAAATACAATACCACTGAAAATTTTGAATTCACCTATCAATACAAAATTAAAGGTGCGCCCACCTTATTGATATTCAATCAAGGAAAAATGATTGCGAAAAAAATGGGGGCTTTGTCGAAAAACAAATTGGTCGACTTTTTGCAGGAACATTTGGATTTACCCCTCTAATTAGGATAAACAACCATTTCCTGCTGATTGGCAAATTCGGAAAATTCAATACGACCCAATAATTGTTTAGTAATATAAAACCGATTATCTTTATCAATCAACAAAACTTGTGTTAATCCCATTTGCTTGATTATTTTCAGCCAACCCTCCGCACCTGCAATAAATAAAGCGGTAGCGGCGGCATCTGCAATGGCAGGATCAGGATGTACAACGGTACTTGATAATGATGTATTGGCAGGATAACCCGTTCGGGGATCTATGATGTGGCTGTATTTTTTCCCTTGGTATTCAAAATAACGCTCATAACCACCTGAGGTAAACACACTTTCATCATCATTGATTTCAAGTCTTGCGATCATTTTCACCTTAGAAGTAGACAAGGGATCTCGAATACCGATGCTCCACTGACGATCACCAGCATTACCAATGGCCTGTAAATCGCCACCAGCATTGATAATGGCGTTATGGATATTCATTTTTTTCAAGGTTTGTATCGCAAGACGAATACCGTAACCTTTAGCAACGCCACCAAAATCCAGTTTAACGTGTGTATTACCCGTGCTGACTGTTTTACCCGTAATGGACAAATCTTGCATGGAAGGCGCAGATTTTAATGATTTTCTAATCGCCTGTTGAGGCGGAAAATGTTTGTTTTCTATGTCATCTTTATGAAACCCCCACAAACCAATCAAATGACCAATGGCAGGATTAAAGAGTTGATCACTTTGTTGTGACAATTGTTGGCTTTTTTGAATGATTGTTAATAAATCGTGACTAACAACGGTGGGGGTTTGAGTCGATAAATTGGCATTGAGATTAAACAGCTCACCTGCTTCCCAGACATGCCAATCTTGGTGCATTTGATTAAATTGTTGTTGTAGTTTATTGGCGGCTTGTTGTGTTTTTTGCCGACTGATGCCGTAAGTCGTTAGGCTGATCAATGTGCCGAAAGCAATAATATGTTCACTGTTTAATGGCTTAGGTTCGGAACAAGCCGATATCAGTAAAATAAGAGTGATAGCAAAAAACGTTTTTTTCAATATCCTGCTCAATTTTTCATCGTTTGCAACTGTATTTCTTTGGCGGCAGCCAGTAATGCCAAACGAGCTACAACACCATACGCATAAAAACGATTGGGGTAATGTTTTTGACCATTGGGTTGATTGGCGACAATACCTGGGTCCGCAAATGCTAAGGGTTGAAATTCCATCCCAGGTGCATTCAAATTTTCATTGCTTTTTCGTTTGGCATGAACTCGATAAAAGCCACCGACCACAAAACGATCAATCATATAAACCACAGGTTCTGCGGGTGCTTGATTGTCACCCCAGGTTTCAAAAGTATAAACACCTTCCTGCACAATCACTTTGGTGATTTTTTTACCTTCTTTTAAGGAGGACATTTTATTACGTTGTTTACGATTGAGTTCGTAAATATCAGCACCACTGTGAACCGTCATCACACCCATACCATAAGTTCCAGCATCGGCTTTAATGATAACAAAGGGTTTTTTATCAATATTGTATTGATCATATTTTACCTGAATCTCTTGAATCAGTGTATTCACAAAATCTGCCAGACAATCTTCCCCCTCTCTTTTGAGAAAATTCAATTCACCACAATTCTTAAACAATGGATTAAATAACCAAGGATCAACATCAATAATTTCTGACAACTCTTTACTGACACTTTGATAATGTTGAAAATGGTCAGACTTAAGACGAAATGCCCAACTGAGTTGAGTTGGAGGAATAATTTTTTGTGTAATGTCATTGAATATTTCAGGACATCCACCTGAGAAATCATTATTAAGTAACAACATACACGGTGTAAAACCATCGATGGTTGATATTTTATTGTCATTTTTGATAATTGGATCCAATGTCACGGTTCTTCCCGACTCTAACTTGTATTCTGTCGACTCATCCAAATCCTCAATCAAAGACCCTATCCTGACATCAAATCCTGATTTTTCAATAATTTCGCATAACGTCGCAATACTTTCAAAATATTTCAGATTGCGGGTATGATTTTCAGGAATAATTAAAACCTTATCGGCAGCAGGACAAACATGCTCAATCGCAGTTTGAATCGCATGTACGCACAAGGGAATAAAATCATTATTTAAATTATTAAATCCTGCTGGGAATAAATTAGTATCAACAGGGGCTATTTTATGCCCTGAATTTCTCAAGTCCACTGAGGCATAAAATGGAGGCGGAGTCTCTAACCATTGATGACGAAACCAGGTTTCAATCTTATTCTGATTTTGTAAAAAATGCTGTTCAAGTTCTTGCAATGAACCCGTGAGCGCAGTCGTAATATTGGGAACAGGATGATCCATTGATTTTTTGTCTGCCTAATAATTGAAAAGCCCACGAGTATAACACAAGCATTGGTTAAAATATTGGTCTTTGTACGTGTGAATTTGGAAACATATTTTTCAGTTATAATTTAAAAAATATCGTATAATCCTAATAAATCACACTCATTATTTAGGCTCATGAAACTCATAAAATCAATTCCTCTTATTATTCTACTATTTTTCATGACCGCTATTGTCTCTCAGGCACAGCAAAGAGGCTTGAAAATTAGCATAAAAAATCCCCATGGTGAGTCCATCGCCATGTACGATAATAGCTTTGCATTACTCATTGGAGCAAGCAACTATCAACATTGGCCACAATTACCTGGCGTAAAAAAAGACATCACAGCCATTCGCAAAAGCCTTAAAAAATCTGGATTTACCATAGAACAAGTAATCGATCCCGATGCAGCCGAATTAAAAAACTCAATCAATCGCTTCATCAGTCAACATGGCCACAAAAAAAATGCAAGATTACTGTTTTATTTTGCAGGTCATGGACATACCTTAAAATTATCTTATGGTGAAGACATGGGCTACATTATTCCCATTGACGCCCCAAATCCTCAATTAGATAAAATTGAGTTCATTAATAAATCACTCGACATGCAACTCATTGAAGTTTATGCCAAAAGAATTCAAGCAAAACATGCCTTATTTGTTTTTGACAGTTGCTTCTCTGGATCAATTTTTGCTCTTTCGAGAGCCGCTCCATCGCTAATTAATTACAAAACCAACCATCCTGTCAGACAATTTATTACCTCTGGCAGTGCAAATGAAACCGTGCCTGATGATAGTCTTTTTAGAAAAATGTTTGTATCAGGAATTCAAGGAGAAGCTGACCTGGATCAAGATGGTTATGTCACAGGCAGTGAGCTGGGTGGTTTTTTGCAAAGTAGAGTCATCAATTATTCCAAAAATTCTCAGCATCCTCAGTACGGAAAAATAAGAAACCCTCTGCTCGATAAAGGTGACTTTGTTTTTGTCACGCCAAACATCAACACCCAAAACAATCCTAGAGTTCAAAATAATACTTCGCAAAATTCTGCGGCCTCAGAAATGTGGTCGCTGATCAAAAATACATCTAACATCACCGATATTGATGATTTTTTATCCGCTTTTCCTAAATCGGCTTACACGCCTGCGGCAACATTAAAAAGAAAACAGCTCGTCAGGCAACATCCTAACCAAACGCCTATAAAAATTACCCTTATAAGTAATCAAGATGACAGTCTACTTACAATTGACCAACAAAAACATCAAGGCATTAGATTCAGCCAAAAGTTATTACCTGGTCATCACACCCTCTCCGTCACAAAACCTGGATTTGAAAGCTATCAATGGCAAGGAAAAATTACTCAAACGAAAACTTTTTCTGCAATACTCAAAGCATCATCAAATGCCTCGTCCATCTCCCACAAAGCAATTTCATCTAATAAAAACCGTGAAATCACGCTAACCGTTTATGTGCACCATGATGACAGCTACATTACCATTGACAAAACAAGTTCTGACGAAGCATTACATCAGGGTGAAAATATTGTTGCTTATATCAAACCTGGAAAACATAAAGTGCTGATTGAATCCCCTAATGCGCCTACTTTTTCATGGGAAGGCATGATTGATCAAAATACGGAATTAAATAAATTTCTCAACAAAGTCCCCATCTCCATACCCAAACCATTCACACTCAATATTTTGTCAAATCAGAACAACAGTAACATCAGCATTGATGAGCAATTATTTATTGGCAATAAAATCAAATTGGATGTCTCTAAAGGAATTCACCATATTTTAGTAAAAAAAGTAGGCTACAAACCATTTACATGGTCTGGACAGGTCACTAAAAACAAAACAATTCGTGTCAACCTAATCGCCTTAAATCAACATCTTTTTTCCCTTCCAGAACTGGTCAAGCTTCCTCAAGGGTGCTTTCAAATGGGCAGTAAGCGTAGTTTGTTTGGATTTGGCGACGACCCTGATGCTAAAAAAGATGAAACACAGCATGAGGTTTGCTTAGAGCAGTTCAAAATGACCAAATATGAAATTACAGAAAAAAACTTTCATGACTTCATCAGTGAAACAGGTTATCGAACACACCATCAAATTAAACCATCACAAAAACCCATCACTCATGTTAATATTTTAGACATTCAGGCTTATAGTCGCTGGCTTTCAAAAAAATCTAAACAATACTTTCGCTTACCAACAGAAGCCGAATGGGAATATGCGGCCAGAGCAAAAAGTAATAATATTCGACATTGGGGAGATGACTTCCCTGTCAATCAAGCTAACTGCCTGCAATGTAATCAAACAAAAAGCAATCAAACCCAACCCGTGGGCCAATATAAAGCCAATGATTTTGGATTACACGACATGCTGGGCAATGTTGCTGAATGGACCTGTTCATTGTATCAAAAAAAATATCAGGGATCAGAAACTCGATGCTCGTCCAATCAACAATTAGCAAGAGCCATTCGAGGCGGTAGCTGGCAAGATTCAAAAAAACAATTACGGGCAGCAAACAGAGAACAAATTAACGCAACACAATACAATCAATCCGTTGGTTTTCGCCTAGTTTCTGGCTCACCGCTTGCTGGTTTAAAATTCATTAACATTAAAGGTGGATGTTATGATATAGGGGCTATTTCGGATGATTCAAATCAAAATAATAATGAGAAAACACACAAAGTCTGCCTAAAAGACTTTGCCATGAGCCAAGTTGAAATCAGTCAGTCAAACTGGTTGAGTGTTTTTGAACAAAACCCGTCATTCAACGCCAAACAAACTTTTGAACTCGAATATTACCCTGTTGAAAATATATCATTACAGAAAATCAATCAATTTATTAATCAACTCAATCAATATCAACCTCATCAATACCGCTTACCCACAGAAGCCGAATGGGAATATGCCGCTAAAGAAAAAGGCCAGCAACAAATTTTCCCAGGGAATGAAAATATTGATGATATTGCCTGGTACAGTGAAAACAGCCAAAAACACTCTCACCCTATTGCAAGCAAACAAGCAAACAGCTTAGAAATTTTTGATTTAAGTGGAAACGTCAGAGAATGGACTTGCTCCAAATACTCCCCATCATATAATGGTGAAGAATCCAGGTGTTCCAGCATCAAATTTAAACACGATTATGTACAACGAGGTGGTGACTGGAATAGCAAAGAAAAACAGTTAAGAACATCAAATAGACGTGTCAACTCAGCAAATTACAAGCACAAAACGCTTGGTTTTAGACTTGTTAAAATTAAATAAAAAAGGAATTAACGATGTCAAATAATGATGAGCATTCAAGTATCAGTGAAAAATTGGTGGCAGCCTACGACAATGTTATCTATAAAATATACGACACCATTGATAACTCTGAAGAATCAGAAAAACCTCACTCACTTCATCAATTAATTGATAAAGCGATAGAAAGAACGGTTGAATTTGGAGAAATAACCTCTGAAGAAGCACAAAAAGTTTCTGATTATTTAAAAAGAGACATCACAGAAATCTCCAACTACATCGCTGAAGATGAAGAAAATGAACTTAAATCTTGGTTTAAATTTGACTTACAACAAATTGAAGATCGTTTTATTGAGGCATTAAACTCCATTGCAGATCCAACAAAGCTTGAATTGAATAAATTGAGTTTACAGGCAGCAGATGCAAGCATCTATAAAACAGGTGAAATCTGTAGCCCTGGTTCTCTGACCTGCCAGCATTGTGGCAAAATATTACATTTCACCAAAACGTCTCATATTCCACCTTGCCCAAGCTGTAAAAAAGTTAATTTTGTCAGAGAATAAATAGGCAATAGGCGCACTAATTTTAATCCTTCGCCACAATTTCAACACGGCGGTTAATCTGTTTATTGCGTCTTGAATTATTTAAAACCATCGGCATTCCTTCTCCATAGCCCATTGTTCTGATACGGCTTGATGAAATTGAATGATGCTGTACTAAAAATCGCTTAACCGCCTCAGCACGATTCAAACTCAACTTTAAATTAGTTTGGCGACTGCCATCAGAATCAGTGTGGCCATTAATGATAATTTTACGTTGCCTTAATGCATCATTATTGAGCGCCACACCCAATTCATCCAAAGTATCTATTGATCTATTTTTGAGTGCATAGGAATTCACATTGAATTCAATTTTTAAATTAACGGCAGATTTAGATTCATCATCCCGAACCGTAATTTTTTCTTCCTCCATATTACCAGCATCATTTCTTTTCATGATTTTAATAGAACGTGCTTTTTGAGATGAACCATAAGAACGAGTTGCACCAAAAGATCGTGTTCTAGGAGCAAAAGAACGGGTCTTAGCTGGGGCTTTTTTAGTTAATTTTTGAATCATATCATCGGCATCAGATGAAAAATTATAATCACCTGCCACCACTTCATTCATCACAAAACATGTTGCCATTAACAACGTAATCAACGGTATTTTTTTCATAGTATCACTCCTGTTTGAAATTAGGGGAGACGAAATAAATAAATGTCCAAATTGCGCAGAATTTTTGTTCGCCTTTGAAACGCAAAAATAGGTGTATAGTCGAACTACACAACTATTTTTACAACAAAAAAGGCGGACAAAAAAATTGCCATGCCCTTTGGGTACAAGCAAGCTGGATATTTATTTGTTACACAACCCCTTACCTTGAAGGCTATCCAAGAACTCAATTAATGCATTACTTGAATAAACTATTTGGTCACAAGCACATTCTATCATAGCATTAACGGTTGACGCATCCGTTTCACCAGCCCGCCTAAAATCTGTTCGTACACCAATAATTTTATCTGTTTTGGATTTTTTTGCATAGTAATAACCCACTTCCCACGCTGTTCCATCATCCACCATTGCACCATCTAAAATGGCAACAAGAATTTGGGTCGTTTCCAAATGTGTTCGACAAACTTCAAAAATATGAGTATTGGCTGTTGCCCCTAACTTTTTAATTTCATCTTCAGATATTAGCTCAAAAGGCCAAACAACATGATATGACGTATTTAAATTAAGCAATTTCTCTTTTAAATCACGTAGCCAGGATTGCTCTGCTTCAGAAAATAATGCCCCTGCAAGATAAATAGTCTTCAAAGAATTTCCTTTTTTAAAATTGTTGTTTCGCTATATCTATCACCGATCGAACTTCTGCTGGCAATTTCTGCTCTGCTTTTTTTAACCATAAATTCACCGATGGAATAACTTGTGATTGTCGCCACCATGATTTTTCCTTGAGTGATGTATTTTCACCAACAATTACAATCAACACCACAATAATCACACCTCTTATGGTACCAAAAGCCATTCCCAAGAATCGATCAATGCCACTCATACCACCTTTATTCATGATAGATTTTGCCATGGAACTGATGACAGAAAATATTAAAATCACAAAAATCAATATGGCAGAAAATACCACAAAATAACGAACTGATTGCTGACTGATAATTGATGCAACCAAATGGGTATAATCATGGGTATAAATAAATGCAACTCTAACGCCTATCGCCCACCCTGTAATTGAGATAATTTGCCTAACAGCTCCTGTCGAATAACTCATTATTACAGAAACAAGTAAAATACCGATTAATACTAAATCTATTTCTGGCATTTATATTCCCCCATTTCGTGCCCAACCCTTAGGGGATGCGCAATAAATAAACATCCAACTTGCTTGTTTTTTTGTCCGCCTTTTTTGTTGCAAAAATAGTTGTGTAGTTCGACTATACGCCTATTTTTGCGCCTCAAAGGCGAACAAAAATCCTGCACAATTTGGATGTTTATTTATTTCGCTTCCCCTTATTAAAATGTAAGGAGTATAAAAAATTTCACAAAAAATACAATAAATACCCCGTAACTATTGAGTTATACTTTACAAGTATATACCTAAAAGTCGAGATAAATTATGAAAACCAGAATCACCGAACTTTTCTCCATTCAGCACCCCATCATCCAAGGTGGAATGCAATGGGTATCCAAAGCAGAGCTGGTTGCTGCTGTAGCTAATGCTGGTGCATTGGGTTTTTTGACGGCACTGACCCAACCCACTCCTGAAGATTTACGCAAAGAAATAAGCAAAACACAGCAATTAACCTCGAACCCTTTTGGGGTTAATTTAACCATCATGCCAACCATCAAACCCGTACCTTACGAGGAATATGCAAAAGTCATCATTGAATCAGGCATTAAAATTGTAGAAACGGCAGGACGCAATCCTGAACCTTACATGCCGACATTAAAGGCAGCGGGCATTAAAGTTATCCATAAATGCACCTCTATCCGTCATGCCATCAAAGCCGAAAAAGTAGGTTGTGACGCCGTCAGTATTGATGGCTTTGAATGTGCTGGTCATCCAGGAGAAGATGACATTCCAGGCTTAATTTTAATTCCAGGCACCACTCAAAAATTAACCATTCCCGTGGTTGCATCGGGAGGCTTTGGTGATGCCAGAGGACTGGTTGCCGCTTTGGCTTTGGGTGCAGATGGCATCAACATGGGAACACGTTTTTTAGCCACTGAGGAAGCACCTGTTCACCACAATATTAAGCAAGCTCTGGTTGATGCCGACGAACGTCAAACAACATTGATTTTTCGACCGTTAAAAAATACCGCACGCGTCTTTAAAAATAATGTATCCATTGAGGTCAATCAGATAGAAAAACAGCCAAAACATAGTTTTTCTGACATTCAACACTTGGTTTCAGGCATCAAAGGTCGTCAAGCTCTCGAACAGGGAGAGATTAATGAAGGTGTCTGGACAGCAGGCATGATTGCAGGATTAATCAATGATATTCCAAGTGTCGAACAGCTTGTTAGTCGCATCACAACTGAGGCGGAAAACATCATTAAAAATAGGCTGAACAACATCATTGAGTAGGTGAACATAATTAGGTAACTCGCAATAAATAAACTACCCATCTTACTGGCTCTTTTGTCCGTCTTCTTTGCCACAAAAATAGTTATGTAGAGCGACTACACGCCTATTTT
>Ga0233445_1002201_pt1 | contig 13322 bp, 13 predicted proteins | sample SI_124_October20_5_FD_182779 | JGI IMG/M metagenome (GOLD analysis project Ga0233445, IMG submission 182779) | Seawater microbial communities from Saanich Inlet, British Columbia, Canada - SI_124_October2016_100_MG | ecosystem: Environmental > Aquatic > Marine > Inlet | place: Canada: British...
CCTCTTCCCGAAGAATCTCTCTGGTTTCATCAACCAGTTTCTTTGCCGAGTTAAATGAATTCTCTATTTCCCGACTGTCCGGACCATATGCGGCAAATTTGACCATATCGCAATGTTCGAGGAAATTTCCAACGAGTTCTTTATGCACTCCAGTTAATTTCCCTGTAACCGTCATCTCTACCAGAAACTCTTCTGTTGTCCTGTCAGGAGCCATCAGTTTAAATCTGTTCTCAATGTAATGCCTGACAATATTTGACAGACGATAATAGTATTCCTTTATTTGGCCCTTCGATACGAGATCCATGGCTCTTAAACTTTCAAGATCATTATAGGCAATCTGATGCGCCGAAAGGGGTTCCGGCACAGACTCTGTTTCTCTCTGTTTTCTGTGATATATATAATGCAGGACAACCGCTACCAGTATTAAAACTCCAAAAACTATTGCAATAATTATGTACAGTTTAAAATATCTTTTGCCCAGAGACACTGGAGGCTTGATGCCTCTTACATCACTGGCATCTGCATCCAACACGGTTACAACCTCAACAAAGATCTCCGGTGTCTTTGCCACCTCCACTTCCGCCTCAGGCTTAAGCTTCTCTTTATATCTAATATCAAATGCGGGGATTATATATGAACTGGCTTTGTATGTTTCCAGAACATAGCTGAGCTCTCTTGTAATCCTGCCATCCGCCCTCTCAATATCCGAAACAGCAAAATCCTTTACTGCAAGCCCCCCGACCTTATCTTTAGTCTCAGGGAAAAAGACTTCTATATCCTCGGGAAAATCCACCGTTATCTTATAATTTATTTTATCACCAATTGTCGCCCTGGCCTTGTCAACACCAGCACTCACGCTAACCGACTTTTTAGAGTTGTCTTCTTTTAATGAATCTTGCGCAAGGCACAGATCTGACGCGCCCACGAAGACTATAAAAACAATTATTGCGTATCTAATGATATTATTCATGTTAAACAAATGGATTATATTAAAACCAAAAAAATTCCAAAAATTTTTAAACAGTTGGTAAGCCATTCTTCGCAGATAGTCGACACCGGACTGATCGGCAGAAATACTTGCCATACTCAGTCGGAACTAATTGGCGGGTTTAATACCTTAGTCTCTAAATCGTAATTTTTACCAGGATCTGCTAAAGCACAATCGGTACATCATTATCCAGTTATACCCGGAAAGCAAATTTAATGTTCCCAAAAGAATCCATAAAATTATGCAGCCAAAGTATTTGTATAAAAAGTCTGGGTCAGAACTGGAGCCTCTTTTCCCTTGCCCTGAAAAACTTCATAATTGGTTCTACGTACGAGCTGTCCGTCCTCACATCAACCAGATCAACACCCATACCTCTAAATAATTTTGCCCGCTCCTCCATATTCTTCACGTTAAACCTGTTAAACCGTTCCATCATTTTCCTGTCTGCAGTATCAATAAGCGTTATCTCACCGGTCTCCGCATCCTCCAGCTCAACAAACCCGACATTTGGTATCTCCAGTTCTCTTGGATCTGTTATGGAGACTGCAACCATATCGTGACGCTTGTTTGCAATGCGTAAAGCACGTTCGAAGCCCTCAGTTATAAAATCCGAAAGCAGAAAGCAGACGGTCTTGCGTTTCGTTACTTTTAGGAGATACTCAAGGGCTATTGATATGTCTGTACCCTTATTTTCAGGTTTAAAATAAAGCACCTCTCTGATTACACGGAGTACATGTGTTTTTCCCTTCTTTGGAGGAACAAACTTTTCAATCTTGTCGGTAAAGAGAATAAGTCCAACCTTGTCATTATTCCTTACAGCAGAGAAGGCAAGCACAGCACAAATCTCAGTCGCGATCTCATTCTTAAACTGTTTCATACTCCCAAACTCTCCGGAAAAACTGAGATCAACCAGAAACATAATGGTCAGCTCTCTCTCTTCCGTATATCTTTTTATGTATGGATGACCCAAACGTGCCGTAACATTCCAGTCAATTGTACGGATATCATCTCCTGCCTGATATTCCCTCACCTCGTCAAATTCCATACCACGGCCTTTAAATACACTGACGTATTCACCGGCCAATACGTCGTTTACAAGACGACTTGATCGTATCTGTATCTGCTTTACCTTTTTTAGTATTTCCTTTGGGATCATGATTAACCAATATTGTATTTTCTATGCATACTCATTACAGCACTATAATATAATCGAAAAAAACAAAATTTCAAGTTAATGTATTTAAGTAGTTTATATGTTCCCCTCTGATCAGAAACAACTTCATTCAGTTCCATGAAATCCAAAAAATATTAAATTTTTTGACTTTCATTTACTCTTTATAGTATAATCGCTCTTTTTCATTTTCATAATACTTCAGATCCTGAACAAGAAAGGATCTTTTTTTTGCATAAATTTGTTTTAAACATAAATGAAGATTAAGATTACAACAGAAGAGCGGAAATCTGATTTCGCAAAGGAAGTTAAAGATAGAAGCGGAATAGATGTCAAGAAATGTTATCAATGTGGTAAGTGTACGGCAGGTTGTCCTGTAGCGTATGAGATGGACTACATGCCAAATCAGATAATCAGGTTTGTGCAGCTCGGCCTTAGGAAAGAAGCCTTGACTTCCAGGACTATATGGCTTTGCGCTTCCTGCGTAACGTGTACAACAAGGTGTCCTAAAGAGGTAAAGATAGCGGAGTTAATGGACGTTTTAAGAGAAATGGCGCTTGAAGAAGGCGTAGCCAACCCAATGGAAAAGGATATTACCACCTTCCACAAGGCATTTCTTAACTCTATCAAGAAACACGGTCGAATTTCTGAATGCGGAATGCTAATGGAGTTCAAAAGAAAGAGGCCTAAGGCTGCTTTAAAGTCCGTTATACAAGATGTGGCAGATGGATCGCAATTAATGATGAAGGGGAAGTTATCATTGGCGCCACACGACATTAAGGGTAAGGACAGCATTAAAAGAATTTTTAAGAAACTTGGATAGTATTAGATAATGTCAGAAGAAACTAAAAAAACAAAGATAGGTTATTATCCGGGCTGTGCAATTACAAAGTGTTCAACCTCTGAGGAGTACGGTACTTCTGTTTTGGGTGTTTCACGTGTTATCGGCCCTGAGCTGGTAGAAATCGATGATTGGAACTGCTGTGGCGCTTCTTCTGCCCATGCAACTAATCATAAACTGTCTACTGCCCTGTCGGTTAGAAATATCAGCCTGGCAGAAAAGGACGGTTATGACGAAGTTCTTGCACCATGTCCTATGTGTTCCCAAAGATTGATTGTTTCTCAGGACGATGTTGAAAATGATGAAAAGCTGAGAGAAGAAGTTGAAGACGCTATAGAGATGCCGATCAGCCGCAATGTTAAGGTTTCAAACTACCTTGAAATTGTCAAGAACTACAGCATGGATGAGATTGCGGAGAAACAGAAGAAGAAGCCTGAAGGCCTGAAGATTGCCAGTTATTACGGATGTCTTCTGGTAAGACCTCCCAAGATACTTAAATTTGACGACCCTGAAAACCCAAAGACTATGGACGATATTGTTAAAGCGATAGGAGCCGAGGCTGTAGATTGGGAATTCAAAACAAACTGCTGTGGCGGTGGTTTTACGCTCAGCAAGCCAGACATAGTAATTAAGCTGACTCATGATATCCTGGAAGGTGCCATTGACGCAGGTGCAAACGCCATAGCTGTTGCCTGTCCGATGTGTCATGCAAACCTGGATATGAGGCAGCAAGCCATAGAAAAAGAATACGGACGCAAATTCAATCTCCCTATAGTGTATATCTCAGAACTTATCGGCCTTGCTCTTGGTCTGAAACCAAAAGACCTCGGGATGGATAAACACTTTATTGATACAGATTCTGTCATTGACACATTTTCAGATATAGAAAAATAAAAGGAGCATGCATAAGTGAGTAAAAAAATCGGTGTTTTTGTCTGTCATTGTGGTACGAATATCTCTGCTACAGTTGACGTTGAAAAAGTTGCCGAAGAGGCCAAAAAGAACAACCCGGGTGTTTCGTATACAACCACCTACAAGTATATGTGTTCTGATCCTGGCCAGAAACTCTTGAGAGATAAAATCAAGGAAGAGGGCCTGGACGGCGTCGTCGTCGCTGCCTGTTCTCCTAAGATGCACGAACATACATTCCGTAATGCCTCGAAAAAAGCAGGCATGAACCCGTATCACGTAGAAATCTCAAATCTCAGGGAACAGTGTTCGTGGGTCCATCCGGATAAACCTACAGGAACTGAAAAGTCTGTCGATCTCGTAAGAATGATGACCGAGAAGACCAGGAAAGATAAATCCCTGAATCCAATTAAAGTTCCGGTAACAAGAAAAGCCCTCGTCATCGGTGGTGGTATTGCCGGAATACAGGCAGCTTTGGATATTGCTGATGCCGGACAAGAAGTTATTATGGTTGAGCGGGAGCCGTCAATCGGCGGTCACATGGCTCAACTGTCTGAAACGTTCCCTACCCTCGACTGTTCACAGTGTATCATGACACCGAAGATGGTAGAGCTTGCACAGCACGAAAATATAAAGCTGTACACATGGTCTGAAATAGAATCGGTCGATGGCTACATTGGTAACTTTGATATCAAAATACGTATGAAAGCGAGATCGGTTGATCTGGATCTGTGCACAGGATGTAGCTCCTGCTGGCAAGTATGCCCGTGCAAAAAAATAAAGAGTGAATTTGACATGGGTCTTGGAAACAGGACTGCGATATACGTTCCTTTTCCACAGGCGATCCCCAGCAAACCCGTGATCGACAGAGAAAACTGCATTCTTATGAAGGATGCGCGCAAGAGAAACATTAAACCAAATGACTCCAAGGTCTGCAGAAAGTGCCTGGACTCATGTCCGATAGCACCTGTTAAGGCTATCGACTACAATCAGGTAGATGAGATTGTTTCCGAGAAAGTCGGCGCAATAGTTGTCGCGACAGGATACAAGGAACTTGACGATACAAGTATGTATGGCGAATATGGTGCCGGAAAATATAAAGATGTAATAACCGGACTGCAATTTGAACGTCTTGCAAGTGCTTCAGGCCCTACCGAAGGTGAGATTCAAAGACCTTCTGACGGAAAGGTGCCGGAGATAATCGTATTCATCCAATGTGTGGGATCAAGAGACCCTGCCAAAGGATGTTCGTATTGCTCCAAGACCTGCTGTATGTATACAGCCAAGCATACCATGCTGTATAAACACAAGGTACATGACGGACACGCATTTGTATTCTACATAGATATAAGATGCGCCGGAAAAGATTATGAAGAGTTCTCAATGAGAGCGATTGAAGAGGAAGGTGCTACCTATCTCAGAGGCCGTGTCTCAAGGATTTATAAAAAAGGTGATAAACTTGTTGTACTCGGAGCTGATACACTGACCGGTTCCGCTGTAGAAATAGAAGCGGACATGGTTGTACTCGCATCCGCAATGAAGGCACAGGATGATGCTGAAAAATTCGCGCAAAGGCTGAGTATACAATATAACAAAGATAAATTTCTCTCAGAGATACATCCAAAGCTGAAACCGGTAGAGAGCAGTAGCGCCGGAATATTCCTTGCGGGAACATGTCAGGGCCCTAAAGACATACCGGAAACAGTCGCTCAAGCAGGCGCCGCGGCAAGTAAGGTACTTGCACTGTTATCAGCAGATGAGCTGGAACGTGAACCTGTTATTGCCAAAGTAGACAGGCTCCCTGCACCGATATATTCAACCTGTATTGGATGTTTCTACTGTCAAAGGGTATGTCCGTATGGAGCGATTGAGTCGGAAGATATCAAGGCCAGAGACGGCAGTACAATAAAGACTGTTGCCAGGGTAAATGAAGGACTTTGCCAGGGATGCGGTTTGTGTGCAGCAACATGCAGGTCCAAGAGTGTTGAGTTGGCAGGATTTAATGACGAACAAGTCTACGCGGAGATTAATTCCGTAGAATTTAATTAGAAAATACAATGTCTAAAGCTAAAGCTAAACCTGAAAATCAATTCGAACCAAAAATAATTGCCTTTCTCTGTAACTGGTGTACCTATGCCGGGGCTGACCTCGCAGGTACAGGAAGAAAAGAGTATCAGGCAAATGTACGTATCATCAAACTACCATGCACCGGAGGAATAGATCCCCTCTTTTTGATAAAAGCATTTGAGCGTGGAGCAGACGGTATCCTTGTTTCAGGATGTCATCCTGGTGATTGTCACTACAATTCCGGTAATTACCATGCAAGACGTAGATGGAATGTGTTCAGGCCACTGCTGGAATTCTGTGGTATCAATCCGGATCGAATTCAATTCTCATGGATATCTGCTGCGGAAGGCGGAAAATGGGTGGAAACAATAAACGGCATAGTTGATTCAGTAAGAGCGCTTGGTCCGTTTGAATCGTATCAGAAGCTTAATACAATCGGCCCTGAAATTTCCGGTGGAGCAGCTGACGCATCCGGTGAAACAGGCTGATTAAATTAGTAATGTATGACAGGTTTGCTAACCTGAATCTATAGAATATGGAGATGAGTTGAATGATTGAGGAACTGAGAAAAAAAGCTGAGGAACTCCTGAAGAACGGCACGGTAAAGGTTGTCTTTGGATACGGTGAGGGAAGTGTGCCGGAAAGGACAAGGCCGGTATTTATTACTAAACCCGAAGATGTAAACAAATTAACGTGGAATAAGTACTGTGTCTACAACCTCACAACTTACCTCAAGAGACAGGAAACCAGGAAACTCGGAAAACCGGCATTAATACTTAAGGGATGTGACGCAAGGACTATTATCGTCCTCTTAAAAGAGTGCCAGATAAAACGTGAAGACGTATATATCATAGGTGTCACATGTGATGGTGTAGGTGACCCTCTTGCAGAAAAATGTAAGGCATGTGATGTCCATACTCCACTGATCTACGATGATCTGGTTGGTGAGAAGATAGAAAACAAGGAAATCCCGTTTGAAGAGAGATACGCAGAATTGGATGAATATGAAAAATTGGGCGAAAAGGAAAAGTGGGAATTCTGGCAGAAGCAGTTTGCAAAATGCATAAAGTGCTATGCCTGTAGCAATATTTGCCCTCTCTGCTTTTGTGACAGATGTATAGTTGAAAAAAACCAACCACAATGGATAGACCCAAGTGCACACGCACGAGGCAATCTCTCATGGAACGTTACAAGAGCGTATCATTTGGCCGGCAGATGTATTAACTGTGAGGAGTGTCAGAGAGTATGCCCTGTAGACATCCCACTCAATCTTCTTAATAAGAAGCTCGCCAAGGAAGCTGAGAAGAGTTTCGATTACAGACCAGGCTATAATATAGACGACGAACTCGCAATGTCTACTTACAAAGAAGATGACGATCAGGATATTTTCAAATAAAACAATTACCCTAAAAATTTAATCATACATTTTCAATATAGATTGTGGAAAAACTCTTAAATAAAAATAAATTTGATACTTTAATAGCTGGTTTGAAGAAACAGGGTTACAAGACTGTTGCTCCTAAGAAGGATAATAGGCTTGTCACGCTGGAAGAGGTTCAAGATGCGAGTGAAATCTCCCTCGACCATGTTATTACCAATAACTCCATAAAAGAGTTCTTCTTCCCAAAAACGGAGAAGATCCTCTCTTATACACTTGACAAAAACAAAGTTGAGATGGAAGAGCCTAAAGGCTTTGCAGTAAAATCCGTAATCTTTGGAACAAGACCTTGTGACGCATTCAGTCTGCCTGTTATGGATAAGGTTTTTAACTGGGACTGTAGTGACAAATTCTGGGTTGAGAGGAGGGAAGCGATTACCATAGTAACTATTTCGTGTGATAAATCCGATAGTTACTGTTTCTGCACTTCTGTAGGCCTGGCCCCGGATGCAAAGCAAGGCAGCGATGTGCTGCTTACCAAAATCTCCAACGATGAATACCTGGTTGAGACCGTAACCGAAAAGGGTGAAAAACTTGTAAAGGAGTTGGAATCTGTTTTTTCAGACCCGCCTTCAGGTACACCTGACAGACAGGTTGCAACAGTAGATGAGAAATTTGATCTTAAAAAGATAAAACCGTGGCTTGATGAAAATTTCGAACACGATGTATGGGATGAGTTTTCAAATAAATGTATTGGCTGTGGAGCGTGTACATTTGTCTGCCCCACGTGTCACTGCTTTGATATTGTGGATGAATGTACGATGACAAAGGGTGACAGGGTTAAAAACTGGGATGGATGCCAGTTTTCAATGTTTACCATGCACACATCCGGACACAACCCGAGATCTACACAAGGGATGAGATGGAGACAGAGGATTATGCATAAGTTTAAATATTATGTAGAAAAATTTGACAGTACTCTCTGTGTTGGATGCGGAAGATGTTCTCGTGTTTGCCCTGCAGACATGAATATATCTGAAATGCTTGAACTAATTGAAACAGAAGCCGGGAAATAAGGAATAAAGATGGACAACATATACAGACCATATCTAATGACTATCAGCGATATGATAGATGAAGCGCCTGGCGTAAGGACATTCCGGCTTAACTTCTCAGACGAAGAAGAGGGCAAGAAGTTCAAATTCCAGACCGGACAATTCGGGCTCTATTCAGTGTTCGGCGCCGGCGAAAGTACTTTCTGTATCGCCTCGTCACCAACAAGGGAAGACTACATTGAGTGCACCTTCAGAGAGGCTGGAAGGGTTACCAAAGCGCTAAGAGAACTGAACATTGGCGATACTGTTGGATTCAGAGGACCATACGGAAATGTGTTTCCTATAGATAAATGGGAAGGTAAAAACCTTGTGTTTGTTGCAGGTGGTATTGCATTGCCTCCATTGAGATCAGTTATCTGGAACTGCCTCGACCTTCGTGATAAATATAAAAATGTTACCATTATATATGGAGCAAAAACGGTTGATGACCTGGTATACAAAAATGAACTTAAGGAGTGGGAAGCAAGGGATGATATTAACCTGGTAACTACTGTTGACCCAGGTGGAGAGACACCTGAGTGGACAGGCAAGGTTGGCTTTGTTCCGACGGTTGTGGAAGAGGCGGCACCGGACAGTAAAGATACAATTGCTATCGTATGCGGCCCTCCCATTATGATTAAGTTTACATTACCTGTACTGGAGAAACTCGGTTTCAAACAAGATAGCGTTTACACCACTCTTGAGAACAGGATGAAATGCGGTCTTGGAAAATGTGGTAGATGTAACATTGGTTGTACTTATGTTTGTAAGGAAGGACCAGTATTTACTGCTGAAGAGATAAGTAAGATGCCTGATGAGTTCTAAAGACGTAACAATCATATCAATCGCAGGAAAGCAGAATGCAGGCAAGACAACCCTGATCAAAGATCTCATCCCAAAACTAAAAGAGCATGGATACAGAGTAGGAACCCTCAAGTACAACATCAGAAAATTTGATATTGATCACGAAGGCAAGGATACATACAAGTATTCTAGCTCAGGCGCAGATTCTGTCGCTATTTCAACACAAAGTGAGTTTGTAGTAATGAAGAAGACTGCAAAGCCACTTACGCTACAAGAAATTATCGAAGCGCACTTTAGTGATGTAGACGTTGTGCTGGTTGAAGGATATAGAGAAGACGATTATCCAAGGATCAGAATAATAGATCCGCAAGATACAAATGCAGTTAAAACAGACTCAGAAAACGAGTTATTACTTGTAAATGAAAAAACGGAAAACAGCTGTTTTTCTATAAACGGTATAAACAGAGCTAGGGATTTTATAGAAAAATCCTTGAAAATTACCTGAAAATACTATATAGAGAGTAACTTTTTAGAAAAGCAGGGCTTATACTTTTTTATATAAAATGGAGGTGGTAAAATGAGTGCAGTATTAGAGACATACTTTCAGCATGTTGTGGTAGATAAGCTTAACGAAACGATTACCAAGCAGTTTGAGGAGATGAGAGAAGATCTTCAGGTACTAAAGCAACTCAAGTCAGATTATTCCAGTCTCCGCACTGAACTGGATACCCTGAAACAGCGTTTTTCAGAATCCGGCAACGAGATAAATGAGATGTTGTTAGCTAAACCCGGCAAGAAGGCTGTGGCAAAAAAGAAACCGGCAACAGCAAAAAAGCTGGCAGTTAAGAAGAAAACAACTAAAAAATAGGCTTCTTAAACAGTCTCTGATAACTAAACCATAAAGAGAAATATTCCGTGCATGGTAGTAAGTTCCTCTCTTTTTAAGGCATCGGTTAGCGTCGCTGTTAACAGATGCCACGCCACACTCAAATTCTTGATTCAAACGTTACTATTCAATCTTTACAGAATAGTGGTGTCTGATCATCTGACATCGAATAATTCAAAACCATTCGATCAATCAATTCACCACAAGGAAAAACCCTGACATCTTAGTGACTTCTTGTCCTCGGCGCCTTCTGTCCAGGGAGTGGCAGCTTTGAAATCCCTCATTCATCAAATCAAACTCATCAAATCCACTTAGTTTTACACTGGTTTTATATCGCCTCATTTTATAGTATATTAGCTTAAGAATTTACAACATTTCTTCTAATACCTATGAAAATATATTCACTACAGGATTTTATCAAATATCTTGACGCAAATGGCGAACTCGTACGTATCAAAACAGAAGTGGATGCCAAATTGGAAGTTACTGAAATTTCCATCAGGGCTTTGCAGCAGGGAATGCCTGCTCTACTTTTTGAAAACGTAAAGGGTGCTAAATTCCCACTGGCCATGAACGTCCTTGCCAGTGACAAACGTATTGAACTGGCACTTGGTAAACACCCGGATCAGCTTGGCGAAGAGTTGATTACGTTTATGGAAGATGCTATGCCTCCAAATCCGAAGGTGTTTTTCAAACATCCGGGAACAACCAGACGAATTATCAGTGCCATCCCCAGGACGACATTCAGATCCACTTCTCAGGAAGTGGTCAGTCAGCCAAACCTGGATGATCTCCCGGTTATCACCAGCTGGCCTGATGACGGCGGACCTTTTATCACTCTGCCCCAGGTTTTTACTTATGACCCGCGTGACGGGAAACGAAACCTGGGAATGTATCGTATGCAGGTCTTCGATAACCAGACAACTGGCATGCACTGGCAGATACAGAAAGGCGGTGGATTCCATTTCTATCAGGCTAAAAAAATGGGTAAGGATTTTAAGATTGCGGTAGCATTGGGAACTGATCCTGCTCTACTGCTGGCGACAGTCGCCGCATTACCTGAAGGCATAGACGAAGTCATGTTCAGCGGATTCCTTCGCGGCAGAAGGACAAGGATGACAAAAGGCAGGAGTATACCTATCAAGGTGCCAGCGGATGCGGAGTTTGTCCTTGAGGGCACTGTTCACCCTACAGAGTTGCGTATGGAAGGTCCGTTTGGTGATCACTTCGGCCACTATTCTCACGCTTCTAAATTTCCTGTTTTTCACATAAGTAAAGTTACGCATAGAAAAAACGCTATCTATCCCGCAACAGTTGTGGGCCGCCCCCCTATGGAAGACAAATACCTGGGGAATGCAACGCAACAGGTCCTTGGTCCGCTTATTCGACTGATTCATCATGAAATCCGTGAACTCTGGGCTTATTATGAAGCAGGGTTTCATAACCTGCTGGTAATTTCAATAGAAGAACGTTACCAGAAAGAGGCGATGAAGACAGCCATCTCCATAATGGGTGAAGGACAGCTCTCATTAACAAAATGTATTGTAATGGTTTCCGAAGAGGTCAACCCGCGCGACTTCAATGCCGTTCTGAAGGCAATCCGAGAAAACTTTGATCCAACATACGATTTTATCATGATCCCAAAAGTCCCGCTGGATACCCTTGATTTCACCAGTTACAAGATGAACCTTGGAAGCAAGATGATAATGGATGCAACAAAATCAGGTAACGTAGATAAGAAGAAGATTCCTACGAAATCAGAAATAGGCCAATTGGTAAAGTCTATAGATAATCGAGTGCTGGATTTAAATCTTCTTGGAGAGACACTGTTGGTGGTTGCAGTTAAGGAAAACGGCAGAGACGTTGTCCGCAAATTAACAAAATCAAAAGAACTAGTCGGACCAAAGATTATTGCGGCAGTAAGCCCTGATGTTGACATTAGTAATCAGGAACAAACCATATGGGGCATCTTCACAAGATTTGACGCAGAGCGTGATATTATGTTTACCGAGGAAAAACTGGTAGGCATAAGCCCCATATTCAAGGGCAAGATGGGAATTGATGCCACGTGGAAAAAAGGCTATCCTGCACCACTGACAATGACAGATGAAATAATCAAAAAAGTAGATGAGCGTTGGGACAGCTACTGGAAATAAGTTAAGTCACTTTCGCAACAACACCCATCCTTCGACTCCACTCAGGATGACGTAACGACGAGCGCTCAGAACTATGTCACACTGAGCAGAGTCGAAGTGTTATCAACGTTAAAATAACCATTGACATTCGTAACCTGCAAGGTTACGATCATGCATGATCAAATCTTTTAAGCATAAAGGACTTGAAACTTTTTTCTATACTGGGAAAAAGAAAGGAATAAGACCTGAACATGCTATAAGACTCGAAAGAATCCTTGACCGACTAAATGCTGCAGATGAAGCAAAAGACATGAATTACCCGGGATCAGACCTACATAAATTGGCTGGAAATAAGAAAGGCCAATATGCAGTGAAAGTATCTGGCAACTGGAGAATATTTTTTGAGTTCGTAGAAGGAAATGTCTATATTGTTGATTATGATGATTACCATTAATTAAGTGACGAAATGAAAATAATGAAGAGACAACCAACACACCCGGGAAAAATTATAAAAGAAGATTATTTAAAACCTTTATGTATGACCATTACTGAAATGGCAATCACTCTAGGGATCTCAAGAAAAACCCTATCAAAGATTCTGAACGAAAGAGGAACTGTAACGCCAGATATGGCACTCCGATTATCTAGAGCTTTTGATACAACCCCGGATTTATGGCTAAATTTACAAAAAAATTACGATTTATGGCAAGCTGAGCATAGTTCAAAGGAATGGTTGAGAGTTAAGTCTCTAAACATGCAAACGCTTCACTCAAATACATAAGTCAGCAGCGAATAAATAAGTAGTGTTGACGCCTTTGTCATGTGCAGTTCAACAATGTTGATATCCGTAATCAGGAACAAACCATCTGGGGCATCTTCACTAGATTTGACGCAGAACGTGATATTATGTTTACCGAGGAAAAACTGGTAGGCATAAGCCCCATATTCAAAGGCAAGATGGGAATTGATGCCACGTGGAAAAAAGGCTATCCTGCACCACTGACAATGACAGATGAAATAATCAAAAAAGTAGATGAGCGTTGGGACAG
>Ga0233445_1002221_pt1 | contig 13221 bp, 15 predicted proteins | sample SI_124_October20_5_FD_182779 | JGI IMG/M metagenome (GOLD analysis project Ga0233445, IMG submission 182779) | Seawater microbial communities from Saanich Inlet, British Columbia, Canada - SI_124_October2016_100_MG | ecosystem: Environmental > Aquatic > Marine > Inlet | place: Canada: British...
CTCCATTTCTTCGTTAAAAAATATTCATTTACACCTGTAAACTCATATTTTTTGCCTTGAACTGGAGAAAAATAGGGGCAACCTGAACAGTTACAGAGATTTTACGTATTTTTTCAGAGAATTTTGATACCCTCTGAATAGTTACGAATAAATTTAATTAGGGATTTATCAATGATAATAAAAAAAATAATGGAAAAAGCATCAAAAATAAAAATGATTATTTTTGATGTGGATGGTGTTCTAACCAGTGGTGAATTATTTATTGGTGATGATGGTCAGGAATACAAAGCTTTTAATTCATTGGATGGTCATGGCATGAAAATGCTACAGAATAGTGGTGTAGAAATTGCCATTATTACGGGTAGAACATCCAATGTTGTTAAAACTCGCATGAAAAGTTTGGGTATTACCCATTTGTATGAAGGTCAACATGATAAACGTCTAGGTTACAAAGACCTAAAAGAAAAGGTCAATTTAACCGATGAAGAAATTGCTTATGTTGGAGATGATGTGGTTGATTTGCCTGTGATGAAATATGTTGGTTTGTCCGTGGCAGTTAACAGTGCTCATCCGTTTGTCATTAAACATGCTGATATCACGGTATCGAAAGATGGTGGTCGTGGTGCCGCAAGAGAAATATGTGAACTCATTATGGATGCTCAAGGTAATCTTGAGAAAGAATTAATAAGTTATCTTGATTAAATTATAGAATACCCTATGTTTCAACTGAAACTCAATAAACTACAAATGTTTCTCGTTGTGTTGCTGATTGCCATGATTTGGCTAATGCAACTCAATACGGGAGAACAGCAGATTGTTGAAAAGAAAAAACAAGTTAAGCCTGGGCATTATCCAGATTATTCCATGGTTAATTTTAAAATTACTGATTTGGATAAATTGGGAAAAACACAACGAATTTTAAAAGCAGCAAAATTAACTCACTATCTGGATGATCAAACATCCGTCTTAGATTATCCCAAGCTGAAATTTTTCAATGAAAATGACAAGGTTTGGAATGTCAGTGCGAAGCAGGGTTTTTTTACAAAAGGTAGCGATGTTTTATTGCTGAAGGATGATGTGCTCATTAAGCAATTGGCTGACTCTGATGTTGACAGTATTGTTATGGAGACTCCATTTTTGAAAGTTAATCCACAAAAAAGTCTCATTGAAACAGATCAGTTGGTGACATTTAGTAAACAATCAAGTCATCTCTCATCAATTGGTATGAAAGCAATTATTAAACGTCCCTATAAAATAGATTTATTGTCAGAAGTTAGAGGGGTGGTTTTTCCACAATCGAAAGCAAGTAAATAATTATGAAAAAAATATTGTTAATTAAGTTTATGCTCTGTCTTTGCATCGTTACTACTGCTGTTTTTGCTAGATCAAATGACAAAACTCAACCGATGAAAATTGAAGCAGACAGTGTTTCGATTGATGAAAAAAAAGGTGAAAGTCATTATCAGGGTAATGTAGTGTTTAAACAAGGAACCATTGAATTAAGCGCTGATCAAGTCATTATTTATTCTAACCAGAAACGGCAAATTTTTCGAGTAAAAGCGACGGGCAGTCCTTCAAAATTTAAGCAATTGCCCGACGGAAGTAAAGACTTTATTTATGGTGAGTCGAATAATATGGACTATATGGTCGCTAAAGAGAAATTGTTTTTAACCAATAATGCTCTGGTTAAACAAGGGAAGAATATTTTTAAAAGTCAAAAAATTGAATTTGATAGTCATCATTCGAAACTGGTTGCAGGAGAAAAGTCTTCAAATAAATCAAGAGTTCAAGTGATATTACAGCCCGTGTTAAAAGAAAAATAAAATGAGTTTATTAAGCGCACAAAATTTAGCCAAATCATTCAAAGATCGACGTGTGGTGAATGATGTTAGTTTACAAATAGAAAGTGGTGAGGTGGTTGGTTTATTAGGGCCTAATGGTGCAGGAAAAACAACCAGTTTTTACATGATAGTGGGTTTAATACAAGCCGATCAAGGTGAGATTTTTATTGATGATCAAAATGTCACGGATTATCCGATTCATATTCGAGCACGTCTTGGTGTGGGTTATTTGCCTCAGGAGGCTTCAATTTTTAGAAAATTATCAGTTAAAGATAATGTGCTGGGTATTTTACAAACCAGAAAAGATTTAAATAAATCTCAGCAAACCGATGTCATGGAAAGTTTGCTGGGAGAATTAAAGATTGGTCATTTACAGGATAGTTTTGCCATTAGCTTGTCTGGTGGTGAACGCAGGCGTCTTGAAATAGCTCGTGCATTGGCCGCAAATCCTCAGTTTATTTTATTGGATGAGCCTTTTGCTGGAGTTGACCCGAAATCGGTCATTGATATTCAACAGATTATTTCTCATTTAAGTGAGAGAGGTATCGGTGTGTTGATTACAGATCATAATGTACGAGAGACATTGGGTATCTGTGAAAAGGCTTATATTATCAGTGCAGGTGATGTCATTGCTCATGGTACCACTGAAGAAATTTTAAAAAATAAAGAAGTTAGAGATGTCTATTTAGGGCATGATTTTAAAATGTAGCTTAGGCAACTCGCAATAAATAAACTACCCATCTTACTGGCTCTTTTGTTCGTCTTTTTTGTTACAAAAATAGTTATGTAGAGCGACTACACGCCTATTTTTGTAACAAAAAAGACAAACAAAATTTCTGCGCAATATGGGTAGTTTATTTATTGCGTGTTACCTTAAAAGTTTGATGTGGAGCAAGTAAACATCAATTTCGTGTATTAAAATAGTCTTTAATGGACTAAAATTTATATTAGGGATAGATTTTCGGAGTAAATTATTTGATATTTATAGACTTTAACTTGAATAAAATAATGGCACACTTTTAAATGAAGCATTCTCTTCAGCTTAATTTAGGGCAGCATCTAACCATGACTCCCCAATTGCAACAAGCAATTAGGTTGTTACAGTTGTCGGCTCTTGAATTGCAAACAGAAGTGCAGGAAATGTTGGATTCTAACCCTCTGTTAGAACCTGATGAAGTTGTAGAACACAAAGATACTCAAAAAGACTCCCCATCTAATTCAGACAGTCAGCAAAATGAGACTAAAGCTCTGGATCAAAGCGAGCAAGTTGGAACACAAAATGATATTCCCGATGAATTGTCAGTCGACAGTGGATGGGAAGATGTTTACGGTGACGCAACGCCAGCTCCAAAATCTTCATCATCTGATGATTATACCTTTCAGGATATGTTGGGACAAAAAGCACCTGCTGAAGGGCTAAAAGAGCATTTACAGTGGCAAGTTGAATTGTCTCGTTTTTTTGGTTATGACCAGACCATTGCCGAAGCTATTGTAGATTCAATTAATGAAGATGGCTATTTGGCAACCACTACTGAAGATTTATTGTCTAGTTTGGTTAAAGATAATGAAGAAATTGAATTAGATGAAGTTGAAGCCGTTTTAACACGGGTGCAGAGTTTTGATCCACCAGGTGTTGGTGCAAGAAATCCGCAAGAATGTTTATTAATACAGCTTCGACAATTACCAGAAGACACAAAATATCTTGATTCAGCAATAAAGATAATCTCTATTCATATGAATTTGATGGCAACTAGGGATTTTAACCAAATTAAACGAAGAATGAAATTATCTGATGAGGTTTTGAAAAAAACCATCGAATTAATTCGTTCTTTAAATCCCCGTCCAGGTGGGCAGATAGAAAAAGATCAAACACAATATGTTGTTCCAGATATTTATGTGAAGAAAGAAAGCAATATATGGACGGTCAAATTAAATAATGAATCTTCACCTAAATTAAAAATTAATTCAGAATATTCTGGTTTGATTAAGCGGGCTGATAGTAGTGCAGACAATACTTATCTAAAAAATCATTTGCAAGAAGCCAAGTGGTTTTTAAAAAGTTTACAAAGTCGAAACGAAACACTGTTCAAAGTTGCAACAACCATTGTTCAAAAACAAATTGCTTTTTTTGAAAATGGTGATGAAGCCATGAAACCTATGGTTTTACGTGATGTTGCTGAAATATTGGAGATGCATGAGTCAACCATTTCCCGAGTCACCAATCAAAAATATATGCACACTCCTCGTGGTATTTTTGAGTTTAAATACTTTTTTTCCAGTCATGTCAGTACAGATTCGGGGGGAGAATGTTCTGCAACTGCCATCAGAGCACTGATTAAAAAATTGGTGGCTGCCGAAAAACCTGAAAAACCTTTAAGTGATAGTAAAATTGCTGCTTTGTTAGCTGATCAGGGGATAAAAGTAGCAAGAAGAACGATAGCAAAATATCGTGAGTCAATGTCAATCCCTCCATCAAACGAACGAAAACGTTTAATTTAATAGGTAAGGAGCGTAATATGCAAATCAACGTAACTGGTCAACACATGGATGTCACCGAATCTTTAAGTAGCTATGTAAATAGTAAGTTTGAAAAACTAGAGCGACATTTTGATAATGTTATTGATGTTCATGTTATATTGAGTGTTGAAAAAGTAAGGCAAAAAGCAGAAGCAACTATTTATATCAGCGGTAATAATGTGTTTGCTGATGCCACTCATGATGATATGTATGCTGCAATTGATGATTTGACCAATAAATTAGATCGTCAAATCAAAAAACATAAAGAAAAATTGAAGCAACATCATAAAGAAGAAGGCCGACAAAGAAAGCATGTTATCGAAGAAGTAGAAGAGTAAAAGTCGATATTAGGCAACTCGCAACAGATAAACTACCCATCTGTGCAATATGGGTAGTTTATTTGTTGCGTGTTACCTTAATCATTATATTTGAACCACGGATGAACACAGATAGACACGTATGATGCTTGATGAATGTCTGTGTGCATCCTTAATTCTAAAACATTTTGTTGCGTTACTTAAATATACGATTTTTTGTAAAAAAATGTAGACTTTTTTATAGAATGAATTAATATTCCAGTCAATAAGAAACAATCAGTTTCTTTCTTTTCTCCAAATTTATGAGTGCATCAAAATGCATGTCGTTGATTTAATTTCCATAGATAGAATACAGTGTGACCTGGCAATTAACAGCAAGAAAAAAGTGCTGGAAAAAATCAGTCAGATATTTACAGATGATGTTTCTAGTTTGGATTCATCAGAAATATTTAAATGTTTGGTTGGCCGTGAAAAGCTTGGTAGTACAGGGATTGGTCATGGTGTTGCAATTCCACATGCCAGAATGAAGAGTAATCATAATAAGGCTTTGGGTGTGTTTATTCGCTTGAAAAACAGCATTGAATTTGATGCTATAGACAATAAACCTGTCAATTTACTATTTGCGTTACTTGTTCCTTCTTTGTCCAATGATGAACATCTGGAAATATTATCTAATCTGGCAAAAATGTTCAGTGATGAAGAGTTGTGTCGTCAGCTTCGGCAGGCCAAAGAATGTGAAGATACTTATTCTATTATCCGTCGTTGGGAAGAGAAGAAAATTCATTAATCACGATTTAATTGAGAATATGAATGCAACTTATTATTGTAAGTGGCTTATCAGGGTCGGGTAAATCTATCGTATTAAATGCGTTAGAAGACTATGGTTATTACTGTATTGATAATTTACCTGTTGGTTTAATATGGGAGTTTGCAAACTATATTAACCATTCGTTGCAAGTTTATAATGAAAAAATTGCAGTCTGTATTGATGTTAGAAATATTAGAAAAGAAATAGAAGATTTCCCACAAATACTGGAAGGATTAAAACAGTCTGACATTGAATGCGAGATATTTTTTCTCACCGCAGATCAGCAAGTTCTCATTAAAAGATTCAGTGAAACCAGACGCAAACACCCATTAACCAATCATGATGTTTCATTATCCGATGCCATCAATCTCGAAAAAACTTTACTAGATCCCATTTATCAGGTCTCCAGCCTACAAATTAATACTTCTAATAAAAATTTACACCAACTTCGTTTATTAATCAGTAAGCATATTAATGAAAAAGAAGCCCAATTAATTCTTTCCTTTCAGTCATTTGGTTATAAAAATGGTATTCCTCAAGATGCTGATTTTGTATTTGATGTGCGTTGTTTACCCAACCCTTATTGGGATAAAAACTTGAGGAAGTACAATGGTATGGATGATGAAATAAAACAATATATGGCGTTGCAACAAGAAACGAAAGATATGTTGTCGCAAATGATTGGCTTTCTGGAAAACTGGATTCCCAATTTCAAATCCAGTAACCGAACTTATTTAACCATTGCTATTGGTTGTACTGGTGGGCAACATCGTTCAGTTTATATGGTTGAAGAAATGGTTAAGCATTTTACCAATGAACAATTATCTATTTCTACCAGGCATCGAGAATTGCTATGAAGGTTAGTATACTTATTGTAACTCATAGCAATGTGGGTAATGTTTTATTAAACGCAGCCAAAACTATCATGGTTGATACGCCAAGTGAAATGAGTTGTATTAATATTTGGAATCAATGTGATGTCGAATTGGAAATATCTTATATTGATAAAATGATTCAAACAATGGATAAAGGAGAGGGCGTTTTAATTTTAAATGATTTATATGGTGCAACCCCCTGTAATATTTTATTTAAATTTTTAGAACGTCAATCAGTAAGAGTCGTGACAGGACTTAATTTGTCTATGTTACTAACTGTCATGAATTATTCAGGATTATCACTTGATGATCTAATGGTGAAAGCAATCGAAGGTGGTAAAAGTAATGTTTTTGATATTAAAACCGTTTTGCCCGAGTAATTAGATTCGATGAAAAAAATCCACGTTAAAATTCAAAATAAATTAGGACTTCATGCCAGAGCCGCAGCAAAATTAGTCAAATTGGCATCCCAATATAAAAGTTTTATCACGTTGAAAAAAGGTTCTATGGATGCCAATGCAAAAAGTATCATGAGTGTGATGATGTTGGCCGCCAGTTATGGAACAGAATTAAAAATAGAGATTGTTGGTGAAGATGAAAATGAAGTGGCACAAGCAATTCAGGCATTGTTTAATCGTAAGTTTGATGAAGAATCTTAAAAGATAACACTTATGGCATTTTCAATACATGGAATTTATGTTTCTAAAGGCATCGCTCTCGGAAAGTCGTTTCTGTGGAAAAAAAATCAGCCCAATATTGAAAAAAAACATCTGGCCGATGACTTAATTGATGATGAAATAGAACGATTCAATCAAGCCTTAAATAAAACACAAAATGACCTACATGCAATTGCCTTAAAATTACCATCATCAACTACCGCTGATGTTTCTGAATTTGTTGATGCTCATTTATTGATGCTAAAAGATTTTAACTTATCCAGCATTCCCATTAAATTAATCAGAGAAAATAAATGCAATGCAGAATGGGCGCTTAATTGCCAAAGAAAGGTATTGTTGAGTATTTTTGATGAGATGGATGATGCTTATTTAAAAACTCGTAAAGATGATGTTAATCATGTCATTAACAGTGTTCAACAAAATTTACATGATGGATCTAATGATTACAATGATTTTTATGACGTCAATTTAAAGCATAAGATTGTCATTGCGGAAGATTTTTCACCTGCTGAAATTATTTTGATGCATCAGCAAGGAATAGGCGCGTTTGTGACGGAATATGGTGGATATATTTCTCATACGGCTATTTTAGCCAGAAGTTTTGGGCTTCCTGCCATCGTAGGTGTTAAAAATATTTGTCATTATATTGGTGATAATGAACGCCTGGTGGTTGATGGTTTTAATGGGGTGGTTTTTTCAGAAACAGATGAATTGGTTGAAAATTATTTTATCAACCGTATCAATGAAGAAAAATTAGTCAAGCAAACGTTGGCTAAATTAGTTGATTCAACCATCAGCACTCAAGATGCCGTATCGGTTAAGTTAAATGCCAATATTGAAGGCTTAAATGATATTAGTTCGGTTAAAAAGTTAAATGCTGATGGGGTTGGTTTATACCGAACAGAGTTTTTATTTTTAAATCGCCAGGATATTCCTGGAGAAGAAGAGCAGGTTGAAAATTATGTGGCGGCCATTACTGCATTAGCAGGAAAGCCATTGGTTTTAAGAACTTTAGATATTGGTGGCGATAAAACAATCACGCCTGATTATATTGAATCAACCGCAAACCCCGCACTCAGTTTACGTGCAATCAGACTTTGTTTGAATGACTTAAAATATTTTCTTCCTCAAATTAGAGCCATTCTAAGAGCTTCTGCAACGGGCCCCGTTCAATTGATGGTTCCAATGCTGACAAATCTAAATGAGTTGAAACGTGTCAATGTGATTATAGATCAAGCAAAATCAGAGCTAAGCTCAGAAGGTTATGAATTTGATGAAAAAATCAAAATAGGGGGTATGATTGAAGTACCAGCGGCTGCGTTGTTAGCAGATGCTTTTGCCAAAGAGTTGGACTTTTTGTCTATTGGTACCAACGATCTTATCCAATACACATTAGCCATTGATCGCATGGATGACAAAGTTAATTATTTATATGATCCTTCACATCCTGCTGTTTTGCAGTTGATCAAGAAAATCATTGATGCGGGTGAAAAACATCAGATTCCTGTCACTATGTGCGGAGATATGGCGGGTGATGTTGATTATATACGGTTATTGTTAGGTTTGGGGTTGCGTGAATTTAGTATGTCGCCCAGCTCTTTGCTGGAAGTTAAGCAAATTGTCAAAAATACCGATATATCCAAAATTAAAAGTATTTGCCATGATCTTTTAACGACCTATGAGCATGATAAAATACGGCAGTCGATTAATGGGTTAAATAGTTAGGAGTGGTAATTTCAATGGTCAGATGGATATACGCCAGTATACCCATCATCATTTGATTTTACTTTATTTTACCGCCCGTTAGTTTTTCACACATACCAATGGGTACATAAATCCATTCTTTAGGATGACTGTCTCTTTTAGACATTCCTCCACAACGATGCTTGCTTGTGCCACAGTCATTCATTCCTGCTTTAGAAACACCTAAACACTTTTCCATACCTGGTTTGCCAGCGGTGGCTGCTGATGAAAAAAGTAATGTTGTACTGACTAATGCGGTTAATACGATTGAAATAACAGATTTATTAAACTTCATTTTTGAGTATTCTCCTTTTGGTTAATTAGATGTTCGATGAAAAATATAATCAATTGTTAGAAAAAAAGATATTCTTATAATAAGCGGTTGCTTGTTGTTTTGTATTGTCAGTATCGCTCATGATGGCAAAGGCATCAATGTTATCAGCATCTATTTTTAAATAGCGTTTGATATCTTCTTTCAGGTTGATTTTGTGTTGAACCCATTGGCCAATTTTTTGTTTGCCGCTATTGGCTGCAACCATGGTAAGGTTTGATGTATATGCATTGAACCAGTGGCTATTAACTGCTTGGTGACTTGACCAAACATAAGCCAAAGATCGAGTTTTCCAGAAGAAGATTCCCTTTGAAATAACAACATAAATTCTGGCAGGGTAGTCATCCCCCGTTTTTTGTGTTTCTGAGGTGTTTTTTAAGGTGTTTTGTATTTTCCAGCTCCAATTCAAATAGGGCGTTTTATTCAAATTAATTTTGATTTTTTTGACTAAGCCTGAGGCACTGGCAATACTGCTGGCTTTTAAAATAGTTTGGCTATTTTCTTTGATGAGGCTGTAATTTGTTTTATTGTTGAATTCGTGTTCTTCCCATTGACTTAATTGATGCTGTTCAAAATCACTGAGTATTATGTTTTCAGCAAAAATGTTGAATGAAAATATTAATAAAATAAAAAAGAGACTATTGAGTTGTCGATTTTTTGTCATTATTCTGATAAAACCAGTGAATTATTGTAATATATTAATGAGTATCAGTGTCGATCAATTTTTAACAATTATGTCATAAAGTTATGAACAAACAATCTGTTTTTATTTTAAGTCTTGCATTTATTTTAATCAGCATGACCTTTTGGGGTCTATCAAAGAAAAATTTTAGTGTTAGCAGCGGTAAAGTAGCACTGATTTATTCAGGAAATTTAAATGGCGAGTTAGAACCTTGCGGTTGTTCAGTTGAGGGTAATTTTGGTGGGGTAAGAAGACTCTCAACGATGCTTAAACAGTTGAGAAATAAAGATCCTGATTTATTATTGATTTCATCGGGTGGTTTGATTGTTTCGAATATGCCGCAAGACCAATTAACCAGCCAAGCAATTATGCAAGGCATTAAATTGCAAAAATATAATGCCATTGGTGTTCAATGGCAAGATTTGTCTTATGGAAAAGACTTTATTGCAAAACAAGGTTTGCCCTGGGTTGTTTCAAACCCAAAAACAGGTCAAATTGTTTCACCAAGTCAAATATTTGATAATAACCAGATATTTGTTGAGTTTTTTTCATGGTTAGACCCCAAAATATCACCTTTTATTAAAATGTCAGGCTCAAACCAATGGGTGAATAATGATCTACAGCAACTCTCCACTGCTTTGAAAAAAGCCAAACAACAACAACGTTTAACCATTTTGTCTTCAACTTATTCACTGGAAAAATCCCAACAACTTTTACCTTTGAAATGGGTTGATATTCTACTGATACGCTCAAAACATGAGGTCTTTGGTGAGCCCAAGTTATTAAAAAACAATGGTCATAACTTACTGGTGTTAGAGCCTGGTTCTCGTGGAATGCGGATTGCAAAATTACAACTGACGATTAATCATTCTAAAATTGATTCTTTTCAACACGAAGTGATTGCATTGCCAGAGTCCATTAAGGATGATCCTGAGTTAGCCAACTGGTATCACACATATAATGAAAAAGTAAAAGTTAATTATAAAAAACGTGTGCAGTTAAAAAAACGTCAACGTTCAGGGGAAAGTCCTTTTGTCGGGGCTAAGAAGTGTAAAGCTTGTCATCTTCAACAGTATAAAATATGGAAAAAATCACCGCATTCACAAGCGATGGATAGTTTGATTCAAGTGGATAAATCGCTTGATCCAAATTGTATCAAATGCCATTCAGTTGGGTTTGAAAAAGAAGGTGGATATCTGGATGATATGCTGACATTTCATTTGGGTAATGTGCAGTGTGAGTCTTGCCATAATGCGGGAAGAGATCATCTCAAATCAAGTCTGAAAACAGAATCACTGAAAGCTGATAAAACCACTTGTTTACAATGTCACAATCATCAACACAGTCCTGCATTTGATTTTGAAAAATATTGGTCAAAGATTAAGCATTAAATGTTTAATGTATCTCCCTGTCTGTATTTATCCCTGTTTATAAATACTTTATTTTTCACACGAAGAACATCATGTTTCTAAACTATCTAAATATTTCTTTCAGCCGTCTGTAGTGAACTATAATAATGAGCAATAATTAATTAATTAAAGTTCTAAATGCTTATGAATGATAATACAAACAATAGTTTCATTGACAGAATTGAAAAGCTGAATCAAATTGGAATTTCGCTTTCTGCTGAAAAAGACATCAATAAAATTCTTGAAACTATCTTAATGGGAGCTAAGCATCTGACTTATGCAGATGGTGGTACCATTTATCTACTGAATAAAAATAAAGAATTAGAGTTTGAGGTATTGTGTACCAGTTCACTTAATATCCGCATGGGTGGTTCTACGGGGAAAAAAATAACATTTCCACCTATCCCATTATATACCGCTGATGGTGAGCCAAATAATGACATGGTGGTGACTCATACAATTTTGAATGATTCGACCATTAATATTCCTGATGCTTATAATGAAAAATCGTTTGATCTATCGGGAACGTATGAATTTGACAAAAAAACGGGTTATCATTCTAAGTCTTTTTTAACCGTTCCAATGAAAGATCATGCCAATGAATTTATTGGTGTGCTCCAGTTATTAAATGCCACCGATCCAGCAACAGATTGTGTCAAAGCTTTTTCAGAAGAAGACCAACAACTGGTTGAATCATTGGCTTCACAAGCCGCTGTCAGCATAACTAATCAGCGTTTATTACAAGAACAAAAAACATTATTTGATTCATTTATTAATTTATTGGCTGTCGCAATTGATGAAAAATCCCCTTATAACGGTGGGCATTGTAAGCGAGTACCAGAATTAACCATGATGTTGGCTGAGGCATGTAATCAATCAGATAATGATTATTTAAAACAGTTTAGTTTGTCTGAAGATGATCGTTATGAACTAGAAATAGCTGCTTGGCTTCATGATTGTGGAAAAATAACGACTCCAGAATATGTGGTGGACAAATCCACAAAGCTGGAAACCATTTATGATCGAATTCACACCATTGATACACGTTTTGTCGCATTAAAAAATGAATATGAAATCAACTATTTAAAACAAAAAATTGTAGCTTGTGAAAATGGAAGAAAAGAACAAAGTTTGGTGTTGGAAAAAGAATATCATCGAAAAGTCAAAAAGCTGGAAGAAGATCGAGAATTTATTCGTGTCGCCAATGTGGGAGGAGAATTTATGTCTCCATCACATCAAGAACGCGTGCAGGATATCAGTCAATACCAGTGGACCAATGTAGATGGGAAAAAAGAAAATTTTTTAAATGAAAATGAAATCAAAAATTTATTAATTCCCCGAGGAACATTGACCGAAGAAGAGAGGAATGTCATTAATAATCATATTGTGATGACCATAAAAATGCTTGAATCATTGCCTTTTCCAAAACATTTAAAAAATGTTTCCGAATATGCGGGTGGACATCATGAGCGAATGGATGGAAAGGGTTATCCAAAAGGTTTAACTCGTGAACAAATGTCAATCCAGGCAAGAATCATGGCCATTGCCGATATTTTTGAAGCATTAACAGCCTCCGATCGTCCCTACAAAAAAGCAAAAACTTTGTCTGAATCACTCTTTATATTAGGTAAAATGAAGCAGAATCAGCACATTGATCCCGACTTATTCAAAGTCTTTATTGATCAGAAAATCTATCTGTCCTACGGTGAAAAGTTTCTTGGGCCAGAACAGATTGATGAAGTGATTAAAGAAGATATTCCAGGGTATCTTGATTAAGGGGATGCGCAACAAATAAACATCCAACTTGCTTGTACACAAAAGGCATAATAATCTTTTTGCCTCCTTTTTTGCGCCTCAAAGGCGAACAAAAATTCTGCACAATTTGGATTTTTATTTCGTCTCCCCTAAGTATCTGATTATAAATTATTTAAATGGTATTTTGCCCTTACCATGAAGAGAATGAAGATATCGAAGTTTTGACTTTCATTGTTTCCTGTTCAATGACTGGTTCTAAGGCAACT
>Ga0233445_1002224_pt1 | contig 13215 bp, 12 predicted proteins | sample SI_124_October20_5_FD_182779 | JGI IMG/M metagenome (GOLD analysis project Ga0233445, IMG submission 182779) | Seawater microbial communities from Saanich Inlet, British Columbia, Canada - SI_124_October2016_100_MG | ecosystem: Environmental > Aquatic > Marine > Inlet | place: Canada: British...
TAAGTATAGCACTTAGTTCACCTGGAGGTAGTACCTCTTCTGTCTGGTTTAGACGACTGATAAAGTACTCAGCCATCTTCCCATGTAACCCATCAAGGGCTTCTATTGTTGCTTTATTATTTGCCATAAGCTACCTTTCATCTATTTTTTTACCAAAAGCTTCTAGAGGAGGACCTAATAACCAATGTTTACCTAATATAGGTATCTTCTTAGTCCATTGTCCTACTTCCTCATCTTCATGTGTTTTCTTAATACTTCTACCTATACTCTCTAGTTGTCCTAGAGATGGTCCACCTACAGCAGAACCTACCGAGAATGTATACTCTCTACCTGGTAGTTCTTTACCTACAAATGAAGACATCATCTCAATAGGTTTAGTAAAGTATGTTGGCGCTAAAGAGGATGTTAATGTATCCGATAATAAGGCTAGCGTTGCTTCTTCTCTTATCATCGGGTTTGGATGGTCAATTTGATATTTAGCTTCGTAAGACTCTTTAGCTCCTACAGCAATACTATATAATTCTTTACTATATAATAGTGCTCCCATCAGCCCTACTGTTGAGAACATCGCTGCATGTCCATAATAATCACTATCATTCATATTATTCTTATAAAGCCTATTATGTGATTCAAGGGGTATCTTTAAGTATTGACCTATGGTATTCATTAGGCCACTCTTACCCGACGTTAACGATAGTGGTTGGGAGTAATGCGTAGGGTGTAGTATAGCTTCATAATTACTATAGTGTAAGTATTCTTCAACTTTAGCAGCTACTACCGGGTCCCATCCTTTCATAGAATAGTTTAATTTACCATCTATTGTACCTGGTTGGTCAGCTATCTTGTATAGGTCTTCTTCACTAAGGCCGTGCCTAGCAAACTCTCTTACCTCTACGGTACTTAGCTTACCTCCCTCTTTTAATCGCGTAGCTACCCTCATTGTTTTACTAATACCCGCTCCTATTGAAGCATAATTCATTGTATTTAATAACCCAGAGAAGCCTCCTAAATGGAAGGCTTTATCAGCTAGCCATGCTGAACCTTGTTCTACTCTATTAACCACGTTTTCAGTGGGGTTATAATGCATCATGCCATCATCTACTCTTGAAGCTATAAGGGTTTGTTGTATGTTGTTTCCTATGATAATACCATTTATATCATCAATGTCGCCTTCTTTAAAACCTTGCTTAGAGTAATCTTTAAATGTCCGAGCCATACCAGGTATAATTTGTTTAATGAACTCATATCCTCTTTTTCTAACAGTCAAAGGTATCTCAGTCAGCTGTATAGGCATAAACCCTGCACCATAAAGTGAGTTATTAACATTTCTCATAGTTTTAAAGACTGTCTCGGCTCCATCATCTGGAGATGCCACACCTCTAATACCTAAGGCACTCTCTAGGACACCTTGAAAGTATTGAACAGCTGTATTACCAGACATGCCTTTAATATTATATTGGTTATCTAATATCTCGGTAGACACATCCTGTATAACCTTATCGTGCCACTCATCAGCATTATCTACATCAAAGATCTCCCTTACTGATAACTTGTGTCCTGTGTCCCAACCGTATCGTTGAGTTAAAGCAAACATCTCATCATTTGTTAGTTCTAATACATCTTCTTCATTAATACTGACTTGCCTATAGTTCTCACTCTTAGCTCTGGTAACATCACCACTACCACTCTTAAGATCCGCTCCTACATCTCGAAGAAGATTATGTGTGTTAGCTGTTCTGATGTTTGTTGTCATCCTATCAGCAACCTCATCTAGAGTATCAACATAAGCTTTAACCTTATCAGGGGTACCATATTTTTTAAGGGACTTCATCTTAGGACCATTAAGTAGTGCGTCTTTAATCTTACTCCTATAAGCCTTTAGCTCCTCTGGTGTAGCTCTTGAGAAGATGTTTTTATCATAGTAAATAGGATTATAAGCTAAATGAGCATCTTCATACTCATACTTTAAATCCTTTTGAGACGCTTTATGATGGGTATCAATATCTTTTAAACTCTCTTCCAGTTTAACTGGGTCGTCTGCATATCTAACCTTAGCTTTCTCTACCTTCTCGCTTGTTTCTTTAGCTAGTTTTCTTTCAGCTAACATATATCGTTTATCATTAAACACTTTATAGAAGCTATTTGACTCCTCTACAGCCTGCTTAATGAACTCATTCTCAACTCTAGCTTCAACTACTGGAGTAGCTTCTAGCTCTGTTAATTGATGCTGTAGTCCTTGTAGACGTGTTGTGTCCTCTACTACAGTCTTTGAGCCTTTTACTTTAACCTTAGCTTCATAGGAACTAATCTGTTCTCTTAGATATTTAATATCTTCTCTTCTCTCCTTAAAAGGCTTAAGTAGTTGCCTTTTAGCTAGTTGGAAGCTATCATTAAAGTCTTTATTATTTAATCCTGATTGCTTTTGTAGAGATACAATAGTTTTCTCATACTTATTATAAGCGTTATCAAATACTGTTCTATATAAATTATCTACCGTAGGTACATCATTAATGAAAATATTGCCTTTTGATGTTAGTGTATTAGGGGATTTAACAATCTTACTAATGACATCAAATGTTTTAGGTAGCCCTAACGAGTAGAGATTAGCAATAGGGCTTATTGTAGCCCAGTTAATATTCTCAATCTTAGGTACTGTAGTTGGGGTAGGTGTATATTGAGATAATGGTATACCTGTCGATAGTCTCTTCTCAGCGTCAATTAAAAGCTTAGCTGTAGCTGACGCTTTAATAAATTCTTCTTTTTGTTGTTCCTGTGGTAAGTCATCTAAACCTAATGGAACATCATCAGACTTTCTCCACATTTTATCTAGTCCCCATTTACCAGCGTCAAAGACACCGAGTACTCCAATACCAAATACAGTACCAAGTATAGCTACTTCTTTCTCATTATTTAGATCAATACCAGCTAAGTGCTGCCTTAGTTCTTCTTCACCTAAAGCCATACCACCTGATAATACCGCAAATCCTCCATATCTTTGCCAGGTCTTTAGGCTGACTTTAGCTAATGGGTTCTTAGTTGCTAAGTATAATGCATAAGCACTTGCTTCAGCTCCTACAGCTGGTGCTGAGAACATGCTCAGTCCAAGATCAGCAATAAAAGGCATTGCTCCTTCCATCTTCTCAGCTCTTATATTCATCTGCTCTTCTTTTTCATAACGAGTAAATAAATGTACTGCCTGTGCGTAATTTACAGGTAGGTCTTGTGGGTCTAAATCGTCCCAATGTTCAATAAACGCCTGTGAGAAGTGCCCTTGATTATCTTTAAACCATTGATCTCTGCCTTGATTCATCCAGTCCTTATCAATAGCTCCATTAATTACCTCATCTTTTTTGAACCAGGCACCATATGTATCTAATATTTGAGACTTAAGCGAAAACTCATAGTCCCCTAACTCATCATATGTTCTTTGTAGGTCTTGTTCAATAATAGTTAAGACATTATCTTTCTTCTGTGACTGCTTTACTGTATAATCAATAAGTTGCTTCTTATATTCTTCACTATACATTTCCCATCCAGGTAATTTAGAAGCTAGTGCCCCTGCTGTAAAGTCAGCCGTGTAGTTAGTATCTGCTCTTTGAGGAGCAACTACTGATTTTGTTATCTTAGATACTGGGCTAATCTTAGCTGCCTCAGCTTCTGTAGAGCCTCCAACACCTAACACTACTGCTAATGCTGTATAACCTAATATTTTATTGTTAATAGGAGCGTCAGGCATACTGTTTTTAACTACTGCTAATAACTCAGGATCATTAAAGTTAGTTGTAAGGTCTACCCTAGTAATACCATCAGCCCCTGTCTCAATACTCTGTATTTGAAATAATGAGTTAGGAGGAAGAAGTACTTCTCGCTCATCTCCATGAGAAGACCAAGGAGATATCTTATGTCCAGGAGCGTGTTCTGTATTAATTGTATATAGAACAGGCTCATCAAAGTTTTTAATAGTATCTCGAGTCCCTAGGTCGTTTCTAGCAAAGTCTTCAGCTACCTGAGAATTAGTTGTAGATGATAAAGGGGCTGAGTTTCTTAGCATCATACCCTCTTCAAGCATTTCAATAGTGCCATAAGGTACTGAGTTACCTCTATACACTTCACCTTTAAAGTGTCCTTTAACAGAGAATAATTTCTCCATGTCTTTATACAGCTCTTGCCCTTCAGGACTGATAACAGCTTTTAACCATTTATTTTTCCTATAGGCGTTAGAGACTTCCCTGTAACCACTATATGTGAAGTCATCAATAGAGTCAGGCAAAGTCTCATCACTCTCTACATAATCAACATAGTCACTTACTTCTCTGGTTGGTGTAGGCTTAAAGTCCTTCATTGTTTTAGGGCCTTCATGCATCATACTATACATTGCATCTTGTCTAAGCATATGAGCTTCAGACTGCGTAAATAATCCAAAATCCACACGTGCATTTATATCTTCTAATTTATTTTGTATATCTACCTGTGTCTGTGAGGAGCTTAAAATACCACTAGCTTGACCAGCTCTAAATGATACTGTACTAAATACTGACATATTAATAACCCCCCAAGTCTTTAAACTGTTTTAGTCTTATGCTGGCGCTATTAAACAATGATAATATCCAAAGTCCTGATGCCTTGTTTAGTTCTGGGGATATATACTTTTGATAGAACTCTTTATTTCTACCTAGAGGCTTACCACCACTATACACTTTATACTCTGCGGCTACTGTATCCCAATCACTAGATAATACGGCAGTCCTATATTTTTTAAATTTACTCAACACACCATTAAACTCGTATAGAGTTAACATGTCTTGTTGCTTTGTACTTAAACCCTCCCAATTATAGGGAGAGTGGTGCTTAGTAATAAAGGCTGATGCTCTTACTTTATGGACATCAATATCTATATCTAAAATTTGATTAGCTTGTTCCATAGTGATGCCTTTTTTATATGGTATTCCATGAATTGACCCTGAATTTATCTCATCTTTTGTTAATTTATGGCCAAAGGCAAGGGTGTCAGTCCCCTCTTCATATGAAGTATGAGGAGACCATAGTCTAGTATCTGTATCCCATCCCTTGCCTACGCCATTCTCAACTCTCTTTAAAAAATCTCTCATATTGTTCTTTACTCCTAATTACCAAAGATTCTAGTGAATGCACTAGGATTGATGTAGTGTACTGTAACACCATCATCGACTGTTAAACTCTTCCTTTTATCATCATATACAAAGTTAATAGCTCCATTAGCTGCTTTCTGTATTTGTGTATAACCTGCACTATGTAGTGTTTCTATTAACGTGCTCCCCTTAGTTTGTAATGTATTAGGGCCTTTTATAAAGTTTGACATTTTATATGCCTGACTAAAGAAGCCCCCTGGGAGGCCTCCCTCTTCTGTATCTTTTGTTATATACTTATATAAGTAACTTTGTGTGGCTTCATGTGCATCAGATGCACTTCTAGTTTGTGTGTAGAAATCATATACAGCCGCTAGTTCATTTTGTAGGTCATCAGGTAAAGCTTCTATATTAGCGTTTGTAAGCTCTTGTAGTTTTGTTACCTGCTTTCTTTTAATACCTAGATCCGCTATCGAGTGTTCTGTAATTTTATCATAAGCTACTTTAAGTTCTATTTCATCAACAGCGTCTGTGCCTGTAGCTCTTCTTAACATATCTAACTCATTATAGAATAATCTAGTTTTAGGTGGTAAGGCCCCTATAACTTCTACTCTATCTGGATCCTCCAGTAATATATTATATTTAGCAAACGCATCATTTATAGCCGCAGGATCATCTGTTAAAGGTAATTGCCGTTTAATACCATCAATAGCTGCTGTACTGTGTTTATTGTTTCTGTATATCTGAGCCACTTCTATAATATCTGAAGCCTCTTCTAACGCCTCTTTAATTTTAGTATCAGCTGCTGCTTTTTCATGTGGTTTATATAGTGAGTAAGCTTCATTATTGTTATCATTAACATTATAACCACTGCTAATATCTATAATCTCGCGGTTCTTCTTAATAGTTTGTATTCTTTGATTAAGAGCTTCCTGATGCTCGTCTTCAGATATCATAGATGCATTTACTTGTTTTACTAATAACTGATCATATTGTTCAAGTACTCGTTGTTCATTCTTATTAACATAAGCCTGTCCTGTAGTTACATCTAAACTAGCTTCGATTTGTTTCTCTTCAGCTGTTAGGCCTTGTGTATATATTTTTAATTCTTTATCTGCCCAGCTATTTCCATATGATATGATCTCAGTATCAATATAATCATTAGAGTACATACCAGTATCTTTACCTTCTACTAACTTATCCCATACTTTAGCTGGGTGTGTGTCATTAGCTTTCATATTATTAATTGATGCTTTATGTGCTTTGATTACAGATGAGGACTTATCCTCTATAGACATTGCTAAGTGTTTATTAATCTTTGTTTGTAAATCTACAGCTTGATTACTTTTACTTTTACCTAAGAACTCATTAGCCTTATAGTCGTTCATAACACTTGTCGACCACTCTTTAAATATATTTAACTCTTCTTGTGTTGATACTTCACTAGCTTTAAGGTTAATGGCAGCTGTTAAACCACTAACTGTGTAGTCATGATATAAGGCCCTATTACCATCTTTACCATCGGCCCAGGAAGCGATAGAACTATAATCTATTTTGCCTTTTTCTAATACACTAGATGATACTTGACTAGAGAAACCAGGTTCAATAGTATTCTTAAGATATTCAGTACGAGCACCTTTTAAATATGTATTAAAATTACCGTCCATTAAGGCTGTTAACGCGTGTGTATACTCTGGGTCACCTACGGTAGATGCTTTATATATAATTGTTTTGACAAGATCAGCTCTCTCACTATCTGATGATAGCCCATTAAGTGTTTCAATATGACTGAAGTAATCAGCCTGTGCTTTCTGTTTCACTCTAGCTTTATGATCAGCCGCCTGCTTCTTAGCTTGAGCTGCATCTTGAGCCTGTACTGTTTGGTACACTTTCCCGCCAGCCTCTACAGCCATACCAAATGCCTCTGCTAATTTAGCACCATCTGATTTAACTGGAGCAACAGCAGGCATATTAACTGTTTGTGTTCTACCTGATCCATATTTACCTAAAGGTACCTCAGTACCTCTTCTCTTATTTAATTGTGTTCGTTGTTCTCTTGGCATTATTCTTTCTCCTCCGCGTGTATAATTCTATGACAGTTAGCACATACAAGTATGCATTTGTCTATTTCTTTTTCTGTGTATGCCTCAGCTCCACATTTTTTACACTTTCTTAATAGCATCCTCAGATACCTCCTTATTATTATTTTATTATTGTTGTTATGATGGTGTATATGTAAAGCTACTACTGTAGTGTCCTGGTAGTGTAGCCGTAGCACCACTATATCCTACACCTGCTGATGGTGCTGTTCCTGTTAATAGTCCACCTGATGCTGCTGTTCCTGAGGCAGTTGATGTAGCTGCTGCTCCGCCGCCTCCAAGCATATAACCCTGAGCACCAGCAGCAGCAATCTGTAGAGCTGCATCAAGTCCTGTTGACTTTGCACTCTCTGCTTGATTAATACTACTCTGTGTTTCTAGATATGTTTGCTGTGACTGCATACCTATAGTACGTAGTTGTGCTTCTTCTTTACTTATAATTGTACCTACATCAATAGCTTCTTGCATGTACACATTAGCTAACTCTCTTAATGGAGATATCCCCGCTACACCTGATTCAGCTGCTGCTGCTCGTATTGATGCTTGTTGTCTTAATGATTCTCTAGCTTCGTTAGTAGCTTCTAGTCCTGCCTCAGCTTGTACTTCTTCCATCTCCTGTGCTCGTTGTTGATTCATTAAGTTTTGCCTAGCTACAGCTGCTGCCTGTGTATCTTCTGCTGCTTTATTACCTTGATCTATCTGTACTGCTGTAGTTGTAGCCATTACTACCATTGCTGTTATTGCCCAAGACATTCATTCTTCCTTTCATTCATTAATCTATTCCTTATTAAGTGTGGACGATCATCCTCACTATCTATATAACGTTCTTCTAATATATCTAAATCTGTTTCATCATCATCATTAACATGTATAGTCATCCACCTACAGTCTTCCTGTATATATAAAGTCTTCTGACTCCCTGCTAATGATTCAAATGTGAAGGGAGCCTTAATGTGTTTCATCTCTCCATTAATCATTACATCACATTCACCAGTTAAGACTACATTTAAGTGACGTGTCTTATGTGCTTTGCCCACAATAATTAAACCTTTAGGCATAAATATCTCTCGTGTATAAATACCATCTGAGAAATAATGCTGTGTAGGACAAGTATCCTGAACACACTTTACTTCCTCAAGGTGTAATTTATCTGTACTTTTTGTCAATGTATTCATATAACCCTTCTTCTATCTCTATAGAATTGTTCTGGAAGAAGTCCTGTTCTTTTATACTATAGAACACTCTTCCTTTAATAATATCCTTATGTCTCATCCATTCTCTAAATAAAACCTTAGGTGTTCCTTCCATATGTGCTATGAACGTGTGTTCACCATATTCTTCTACATCTAAGAAGTTAGGTACAAACATTATGTAACTACCATCCTCACCATATACTAACTTACTATCGGCTATCATATTATCTCCTTCTTTTCAATTACCTTAAGTAACTCAATAGAAGGCATAACGCCTTCCCTCCTTACTTATTTACTAATTCCTATTGTATACATAAAATACATAACTGTAGCAGCTACTGCTGTCATTAATGCTCTCTTTGCTACGGCATTAGGAACACCTTCTATAGTTTCAATCTTACCTTCAAGTTTAGATGTTTTGTCTTTTAAGTAATCAATCTCTCTCTTAACAGCATCACATTCGTGTGACTCACACATAGTATCTTTTATCTCTAGTGCTAACTTGTCTATATTCTTTGTAGTTTGTTCTTGCATTACTACAAGCTTAGTAGTTACTTCTACTAAACTGTCTACTTTCTGTTCTAGTACTCCACTCATATTATAGTGCCTTTAATCCTTTACCTTCTAATGAAGCTAATATATCTTTTACTAATCCAGAAGTTACTTCATTAGTTGAATATCCTTCTAGTTTCTTTAATCCATACACTACAAGTCTTGTAGCCATACGCTCTGCTATAGCTTTCCACATAACTTTACCTATCATTGATAGAACCATTTCTTTAATTAACATATATAATATTTGTGTCATTTGTTATCCTTTAGTAGAGCCAAGTGAACTCCGTTTAAAGGAGAATGGCTTGACTCTGTAAATTATTCTACAGAATTTCTTGCTTCTGCTCTTTTAATTTTAACTTCTGCTGGGATTTCAGCTCCAGTTTCAGTAAATCTTACTATTAACCAATCAGTTGAAGCCAAATATTTTCTAGCTTCACTATTAGTCTTTCTCCGCACTGTATCTGCAATCATTGCATCTGTTACTACTTCAATAGGCTTTTCAGCACCTTTAATAGCTACACCATCTTCTAATATATATTCAAAAGCATTATCATACTCTTCTACGAATACACATTCATCATTCTCCACTATAACACCTGCATCTGCCGATGCAAGTATCACTTTGTTGTCTTTAAAATATAAATTCATTATAATGCACTCTCCACTTTTATAAAATATTTGGCTGTATTAGCAGCAACTCCAGCATTATGAGTTACTGTTAAAGCATAGTTACCATCTTTTTCAAAAGACCAACTTCCCCCATTAGCAGTATTTTTAACAAAAACATCTAGTTCTTCTAATGCTAAAGAATATCCAGCTAAAAATGTTTGTCTAAATGTATGATATTCTCCTGAACCATGACTGATACCACAAGTAACTATACAAGCTGTTCTTATTCCAGTAAGGACAAAAGTGTGACTAAATGTAGTATTTAAATTGGCAGACCCTCCAGCATAAGCAGTGTCAACACCATTATAAGTAAATACACCACTTGTATTATCAATAACTAATCTCTCAGTAACTACTGTGTTTGCATCATTAATATTTCTAAGTCTAAACTTACCAGCTGCAACTCTCATTTCCATAGTTTTTGCATCAGTCCCAGATGTTGTACTTTTTAATCTTAGTGTAGAATCTGCACTAGAAACATTGATAGAACCTGCTTCTGCAGTAGCTGCCTTGTGTACAGTAAAGCTTCCAGTATTTACAGTTACATTTTCGTCTGCATCAATCGTAAGGGCTACACTTGTAGCATCATCATTAATACCAGTTGATGTAAAGTTACTTATCATTCCTCCATCTATCTTGTTTCCACTTAATCCGTTATCAGCTATTTCCTTCTGTAGAGGATGACCTCCACTAGTAGAACCATCGTGTACTACTACCGTATCTTTAGAAGTATCTACAGTTAATTCACCTACAGCTCCTGTAAAGCTATTGTGTTCAGCTGTAGTCCCTCTTCTTTGTTGAACCTGTTTTGCCATGTTCATCCTTTTTTTAAATTATTAACATCATCAGATAAACTACCTGAATCAGTTTTACTGTTTAGAACTAATTGTTCTAGTCTCTTAATCCGTAAACGCAAAGATTTAAACTCTGCGTTTATACCCTCCAAATCTAATTGGCTCTTTAAGTTTATAGACTTTTTAGGTCTAGTGTTGCTAGATAGCTCCACAGTTTATCGTACCTGAACTTACAGCATAATCTGTTCTTTCACCTACACCATCTTCAATAGCAAATACAGACGTAACAACTACAGTACCAAAGTCCTCTGGAGTAACATCATCATTAGATACATACTCTCCACTATGAAAGTTTGCACTAACAAGGTTAAGTATATCCTCAGACCTATCTTTAAGTACTTGAGTTTCATCTTTAATAACACCTGTTTGGGTCTTATAAGTTAAGGCAGTCGACTCTGATACACTAGCACTACTAGCACTAGCAGATGCTTCACTTGCTTGAGTGGTAGAGATACCTGCTTGAGTAGTAGCAGTGGATGCATTAGTATCTGCTGCATATATCTCTACTCTATTATTATAGATTTCATTAATCTCAGTAGTATCATTAGCCACTGTATTTATATTAGATATATTAGTAGATACTGTATTAACGTTGCCTATGTCACTGCTTACCTTGTTTATAGAAGAGGTAGCTCCAAGCGTTAAATCATTTGCTACAATAGTAACGTCTGCTATACCGTTTAAATCTAGTGCATTTAAATCCTGTGCAACTGTAGTAATGTTAGCCAGGTTAGTAATCCCTGCAACTGTGTTGATACTAGCCAGGTTAGATGCATTCGCAACTGTATTTACATTAGATATATTAGTAGATACCGTATTGATATTAGTCTCATTGTTGTTTACGGAATTGATATTGTCCATGTTTGTATAAATCTCATTTATAGCTACAGTATCTCCAGCTATAACTTTAATTCTACTTTCGTGGTTTATATAGTGAGCCTCTGTAGTCAGACCATAAGTTTCCGTCTCTGTGATTCCAGATAGATCACCCATATCCTCAGTATCTATTACTGATTCTAAAAGTTTCCTGTGATTTTCAAACTGAAGTTCTTTATCATCTAAGTCATAAGCTATAACTTGGTTCTCTGTAGAGTAGTCAACTAAGGTATCTAAATTTTCAACCATAGATGTAACACTACTCATATCTCTAGCTACCGCTGATATATCCTCACTTATTGGTGCAAGTGTTGTAATATCCTCATCAACCGCAGCCACAAGTCCGATGTCCGTTATAACTTGTGGTGTTGCTAGTAGATTCATATCATTAACTACATCTGCTGTACCTAATGTATTTAAGTCAGCCACAACATCTGCGGTTGCAAGAATGGATAGGTCTGTGATTGTTGCAGCATTTCCAAGCAAGCCTAGCTGTGTTGCAACAGGTGCAAGTACATTTAGGTCAGCCAATACTGCAGTTGTTGCTAGAGTATTCATGTCACTTACTGCATCCACTGTACCTAGTAAGTCAATGCTATTAGCCGTGCCGAGAGTGTTTAATCTATCAATACTATCTGCCGTAAGCCCGGTGTTGAGCCTATCAATACTGTCAGCTGTCCCTAAGGTGTTTAGTCTGTCAATGCTATTGGCAGTACCACCAGTATTCAGCCTATCAATTGCTGCTGAAGTCGTTAAATCCCCTAGTGCTGCAATCTCAACATGTAGAGGTGCGAGTGCTTCAACTTGTTCCGATACGCTTGCTACTGTATTAACACCAGCAATACTATTACTAACATTGTTAACACTTGACAGTAACGGGTCTGGTGTAGCCCCAACTAGTCCAAGGTTTAAGTCTGTTGCTACAATAGTAACGTCCGCAATACCATTTAAGTCGAGGCTGTTTAAGTCATCAGCTACCGTAATAATATGAGCTAAGTTCGCGGTATTTGATACGATTGCAATGTTATCAATTACTTGCGGTACTCCAAGTATATCAATAGAGTTCGCTGTACCCCCTGTATTCAATCTATCAATACTATCAGCAGTGATACCAGTGTTTAGCCTATCTATATTATCCGCTGTGTCACCAGTATTTAGTCTATCTAGAGCGTCAGATGTTTGTGTATCTCCCAGCACGTCAATACTAGCTGCTGTTGTACCTGTATTAAGCCTATCAATATTATCTGGAGTATCCCCAGTATTTAGTCTATCTAATGCAGCAGAAGTAGTATCATCTCCAAGATTGTCTAACTCTGAGCCTCGTGTTCCTAATACATCAATAGCACTAGGCCTATTAATGCCTAAAGATGGATTATATAAATTTAATGCATCTATATTATCAGGTGTATTCCCTAGAGTCAATCTATCAATACCATCAGCTGTATAACTATTACCAGTATAGCCTGGAGGATGTGGAGTATCCCCACCTAATCTATCAACAGCATCTGCACTATCTTCTAGTCTATCAATATTATTAGCAGTCCATCCTTCACTTAATCTATTCACAGCTGCTACAGTTTCTACTGTACCTACTCTATCTAGGGCATTAGGAGTATCACCAATATTTAATCTATCTATATTATCTGCACTATCCCCTAGCCTATCAATATTATTAGCTGTAGAGCCTGTATTTAATCTCTGGATATCCTTAGCTACTAAGGCTAAGTCTTGTATATCATCCATATTAGCCGCAACTATACCTGCATCTGTAGGTGTTAGTAACAAGTCATCAGGTGTTGTACCTACCTGTAGTGTTAGTGTACCTTCTGCAGGGGCAGTGTGAAACACCGCTGCATTGTTAATT
>Ga0233445_1002228_pt1 | contig 13205 bp, 15 predicted proteins | sample SI_124_October20_5_FD_182779 | JGI IMG/M metagenome (GOLD analysis project Ga0233445, IMG submission 182779) | Seawater microbial communities from Saanich Inlet, British Columbia, Canada - SI_124_October2016_100_MG | ecosystem: Environmental > Aquatic > Marine > Inlet | place: Canada: British...
TCAAGAGAATCTTCTTTGCCATTTGAGCATTATTGTATTTCGATATATTATTTACAACTTCCTGTTTATTTTTATAATTTCCGTCCTCTAATCTCTGCTCCTCTGAAAGCATCTTCTTTTTATATGTCACCCTATCATCATACATAGACTTCATAAGCTTAGGCAGAAATCCTTGAAACTTAGTTGTAAAGTGCTGACCATTCGGGGTCAAGGTCATCCGGGCTTCTTTCAGATAATCAGTATTAAACTTTTTCTTTAATAAACCATCAACTCCATCACTATATTTAATCTTCAAAACCTCATCGTGCGATATTGTTTCTGGACTAATATTGTATTGCTGAATCAAATGTGGATAAAGAGAATTCAAGTCAAATGATACAACCCACTTATGCAATCCAATGTGCGGGTCTTTTACATATCCACCCTCAATACCCGTTGAATCACCTCTATGGCGATTTTGTGGAACAGCAATTTTCTGGTCTTTCAGAAAATTAAAAATAATAGTTTCCCAAGTTTTTACTGGTGAAAATACATCCTCAAAGTTAATCTTAGATTCATAAGCTATAGTTATGATTAAGTCTAATAACTTCATCTTATCATCAAGTTTCTTTACAATCTCAACGTCTTTTATGTTATATTCTATAAATTTCTGGTAATCTGTCCTATATAAGTCATAACCTTGCATTTCTTCGTCTTTTACTTTACCCATACCAAGCTCAACTTGACCAATATAATCTAAGCGATAAGATTCACGAATTTTGTAAGTATATTTTTTATATAGGTCAATATAATCCAATGTAGAAACACCGACAATAGTATAATACATATTATCTCTACCGGCGATAACTACATTTCTATCAACAACTCTTTTTATTGGAGAGAGTAGTTTATATTCCAGTTCAAGATATTTCATCCTATTGACGATATAGGGAATATCAAAAAACTTACAATTCCAGCCAGTAACAATATGTGGCGGATTATCTTTCCACCAACCTAAGAAGAGTTCCATCATTTCTTCTTCATTGTCACAACGAAAATATTTTATTGTTTTTTCGGGATCGTTTGGAGTATATTCACCTGTGCCAAAAACATAATAAATATCATTGATGCTATTATGAATGGTTAGTGATGTTATAGGTGAATTAGCTAAACGGATATCTGGAAATCCATCATCCGAAGCAACTTCAATATCAATAGTGTAAATTAATATTTTAGTTTTGTCCCATTGAACCTCACCAGAATATTTTTCAGATAGATATTGGAATACATAATTTTTATTTCCATAAATACGAAAGTTGCTTACGTTATCATATTTATCAATAAAATCTCTGCATTCTTTAATTGAACCAAACTGAATATCAGCTAAAGGTTTATTATCTAAACTTTTAAATGTTTCTTTTTCTTTTGGTGCTGGGACATATAAGGTTGGTTTGAAATTTACAGTTTCAGAATATTCCTCACCCTTATTATCTATTTCACGGATATAAATCTTATTAAAGACTTGACTAGCATAAGTATAAAATTTCATGGTATATATATTATATCAAAAGGGGGTTTATAATACAAGGAAGAAGTTAAGAAATTAAACCTCCTGTATCATTAGGCACAACAATACCAGAGCCATATACACGATTATATTCATTTGTAATAGTAGTGCTTGGTGTGGCTACGATATTAATTGTGCTTTCTTTTAGCTTATATTCTTTATCTTCAGCATATGGTAGCCATGGCTGGAAAGCTATTTGCTCTTTGCTCACGGGAATCATTACAACTGGATTTTTTATTACATTTGTTTTTTCATCATAATCACCAATAAGCTCTTCACCGCTTACCATCTTTACAATCTTCACATTCATTATCTTTCTCCTTTTTCAATATTGGTTCTAACTTTTCATCAGATAAACCAGCATCATTACCTAATTTATCTTCCATTCGTCTATCTAACATATTACCTAATGCACCACCAAGAGCATTCAATGATACTTCAGCTACAGTAGTACATCCAGTAATCATAATAAAAATAATACATATAACAAATTTTTTAATCATAGAGCAAAATCATCATCTATCTCAAAACTTTTATCTTTTGGTTCTTTAGAGGTTTTAATAGAAACATTACCAATAGTATATTTAGCTTGTAAATCCCATTCAGACTTTTCACTAAATGGTAAGATTTTCATTTGTCGAATACTCGTAGTTGGTTGTGCTTTTTCGGGAGTAACAATTTCAACTAAATCCCATTCATGTAAAAGATTTACAACTGTATTTCTGCGTTCTAAATCATTCTCGGAAATATTAGTAGGTTTTCCATCAAGAGCAAAGAGCTCTTTGAAATGAACAATATAATATTTTCCCTGCTTGTGGAGTATATGGCAAGATTGGAATAACTTCTTTTCTCTGCGTGAAGCTATACCAATTCGTGTGAGGGTTTCTTTTACTTTTAGAAAATCGTCATCTTCTTTCAGACGAACTTCTATCATATCTTCAATAGACCATTTAACATTCTCATTCATTGTCTTAATCCTTTCAATTCAGCTAAAATAATAGATATAATACATAATATAGGTATTTATAATATTAGGAAGTACCACCTTTATAGAGTTTATCTTTAATGTTTTTAATATCTTTGTCAGACAAAACTGACAAAGCAGTAATACATTTACTGGTGCTATACTTATAATACTCTTTTACAATTTCCATATTTTCGTACTTCTTACCCTTAACCCAATATTTCTTCTGTCTCTTTTTTTTTGGAACAGCTGTGTTAATAAAATCATAATGACCTTTATCACTTATATCAGGGTAACGATTAAGTTCGTTAATATAGTGAATCAGATCATTGTGATATGACAAGGTTCTGTTAAGAAGAAACTGCTTGTAATCTTTTCTCTCAGGAATATCAGAGTCATACTTTTCTTTTGTAATCAAATCGTGTGCATACTCAAATGGATTCATTTAATCTTCCTCCGGCGGTGACTCATCAGCACGCCATGGTTTCCAATGTGCTTTTAATGTTTTATCATAAGGATTCCAATTAGTTCCTTTTGATGGTAAAGAAGAACTCTTCTTTTTAATTTTCTTTCTCGGTCTTGATTCCATCTTTCCACCCAGAAACTCATCCATATCCTCTGGCTCTAAATGTGATGGATACTCATGTTCTGCACCGAAATCCCTACCATACTTTTTATGAAAATCTTCTTCATCTTGTATATCTTTTCTCAATCTTTTTTTTTCTTCCTCTGTATTATCTAAAAACGTATCTTTATACTTATTCATTCTTTTACGAAAATCTTCAATACGTTTATGTTTTTCTCTATCCTCCTCTTCACTTCTTGAGGCATCTGTCTTATTTCTTTTTTCAACAATTTCCTTTTTAATATCGTCAGGCATTGTGTCCCACTTCTTCATCAATGTCATATTTAGATTATGAAATATACGATTGTATAAATCTTCATCTTCCAAAGCAGACGCTAAAGCTAATACCAAAGAAAAGGTTTTATTTAAATCTTCTACATCACCAACATACCCATTGTCAGCATTTTCCAAATCATGGCTAATTAACTCTATAGAACCATCAGCACGAACTACCAAAGCACTGTCATCCACAGTCAATTTAATAAAAAGATTTCCGTTCTTATCAAACTTAGTCTCTTCTAAAGGCTTTTCTTCATTTTCTTCTTTAGCCCATTCACTAGGACGTTTTGGTTTATCTGGTTTGTTTTGTTCTTCCATTGATTTACCCCCTTTACATAATTTATTTATAACTCTCAAGAGGTGTCTCACAAAAATATTCACTATCTAATTTTAAGATCAGAATATCTAGCAGTATCATGCCATGGAAACAAAATACTTTTATATACCTGCTCGTATTTGTAAAATACATCCAATTCATTTTTACAACCAAAAAAAGAAAAGAAAGTATAATCAGGATTATGAATAAACTCTGGCAACTGTCTAATTGCCTCAAACTGATTACCAGAAGCGTACACCGTATCAACTACAATCAAATGTGGAAACAAAGGACAACCTTCTGGTCTTATATCTCTATCCCTTGTATAGTTTAATAACCATCTAGCTTTATCATCTTCCACTTTAACAATACTCAATGGACACTTCATTGCATTACTCAAATGAACAGCTATAGGTAGACCATCACTATAAACCCCTACAATATGAGGGTTCTTTACAAGTTTATGTGTGTCTACAAAATCTGATACATCTTTGTAGTATTCATCATAATAATATTTATGTATATTCATAAAACATTCTTATTTGTAAGGTTTAACATTTTTGCTAACACAACAAGCTGCTGTGATAACATTTTACATTCGGGTGATTGTGATTCTAAATCCATTAAATGATCCTTTGAAATAATAGATTGCAATAATAATTCAAAATCATGTCTTTCTTGAACCCATTGATTAATAGTCTTTGATGCCTCAAAGAATCTTTTTCCACCTATAGCTTTCGATTCATCATAAAACTTTATAAAATCTACAAGTATCGCTCTAATCAATGCAGACCTTGAAATTTTTAATTCTAATCCTATAGTTGATAATTTATTAACAATTTCATGGGAAATTCTGTATTTACCCAACCTAACATTCTTTCCATCTTCTTCAAAAGCATCAATAAATAATACTTTATCCTGTACTGGATCAACATTTTTAATTCCACTCTGTCCAGACTTTCCTCTCTTTTTACTTTCATTACTTGCCATTACACAAACTCACAGTTCATCATTAGTTCAGTTAAACACGCAACCATATTGATTTCTTGGTCAGCAACAAATGCAGACTTATAAGAATAATCAGCTATGGTCAATACAGCTTGTGGTATACTTCCTTTATTCAGTTTTGTAAATGAAGAGTCATAAACTTGACGATATAACCTCACATGGTCATTATCAATATTTTGTGCAACCCACTTACGCATCTTAGTAAAATCTTTTTTCTTTAAGAAATCCATCAGCTCATCAAAATTTTCATTTGATGAAGATTTCAAAACATCAGGGTCAATCATCCCACCTATAGAATGTTTCTGTAACTCATTCAACACCCTACGAAAATCAGGAAAAAACTTTACAACCAGCTGTGCAACTACATCTGGTTTATATTTTATTCCCTCACCATCTAATATACTTAGTACTGCAGCTGAGAACTTCTGGGCAAGTTCTGGCTTTTCTTCTTTTGGTATCTGAAAATCCACAACAGAGCATCGTGAATGTAATGCTGGGATAATTCTATTCTTATAGTTACAAGTAAAAATGAAACGACAATTATTTGAAAACTCTTCTATCAAACCACGCATTGCAGGTTGGACGGAATCCTTATTCATATAATCTGCTTCATCTATAATAATAACCTTCTTGCCGCCGGAAAGACTAACGGTTGAAGCATAACTACTTATAGTAGTTCTCAGCGTATCTATCATACGCCCTTCATCACTCCCGTTTATCATCAACCAATCACATTTGAGCTGGTTGCATAGTGCTTTAGCAACCGTAGTCTTTCCGACGCCCGATGTTCCGAATAATAGGAGATTCGGCAACTCCCCCGTATCAACAATAGAATGGAAAATATTTTTTGTTGATACAGGTAAAATACAATCTTCAATCATGTCTGGCCGATACTTCTCAACCCATAATATATTATCTTTCATCACAATTATTATTCTCCGTAATCAGAGTTAGCTTCCAATGAAATCCAGTATTCAAGTTCAACATTTGTATCTTTATTTTTAAAATGAGAAATCCCGTTTGCTATAGTAACATCATAATCACTTGGAATAATCTTCAAGTTATCTTTCTTAAATACAATATTGAATTTCTTTGTAGCACCATCACCAACCTTTACAGAATAATCATTTGAAGTATCATTATTCTTATTGGTTGCGTACAAATAGAGTCCTTGAGATTTAGGACAACTCTTCAATCCAATATCTGCAAGTTTAAGAACATTTGCTTTCTTCATAATATCTTCAAGCACATCATTCTTCAACTCAAACTTAATATCACTCTCAGGCATCTCAATAGGTTTCTCTGGCGGTGTTACAACTAAAGACGGTTCTGCGTAAAAATATTTACCTTTACCATCACCATCTTTCATAGTCATTGACACATCATTAAACTCAAAGTCAGGCTCCGACATAGTAGAATGAAAACCAATGAATGTAGGCAAATCATAGATTGCAAAATCCTTTGGAAAGTTTTCTTTAACTACTGCCCTTGAAAGAATATTCTTCAATGCAGAAATAGTTTTGATTTCATTCCCTTCTTTAATAACGATAGACTGATTAATTTCAGAATAATTTTTCAATACATCCATAGTACCTTTACTAATTTTCATTATTTTCTCCATCTTCAATAGTTGCGGTTCCTACAACCTGCTCAGTAGTTATAGTTCCAGAGGCTGCAGCTTTCATTTTTTCCTGCTCTTCTGGTGTTGCGTTTTGATACTCAAAAGTTTGCTCTAAAGACAAATCAGGTTCTAAATGTCCTTCGTAAGTCTTTGTTACAACCGACTTTGCACCAGCTTTCAATGCATCCATTTGTCTTTTTACTCTAGGGTCTTGTCCCTGTTTAGCAATTGCTTCAAGTCTTTCTTCTTCTCTTTTTTGTTTATCATATTCTTCTTTTGAAGTATTAGGAACAATTTTAGGTTCTTCAGTAGTTACTGCACCAGAAGCAGAATTCATTGTTACTGCACCAGAAGCAGCATCTCGTTCTTTCTCCAATCTTATTTTTTCACCTTCAACTTCCATTGATTTAAAATCAGACTGTGCATCTGGGCCGAAATATCCTTCCCTTACACAATTCTTAAAATTTTCAACCATGTGATTCAATAGTTGTTGGTCTTTCTTCGCCCATGCAGCTGCAAATAAAATAACAGGTGAAACCATACCCTTTTCATCCATCAAGGGTTTATCATTTATACCCGCTAATTCAAGACTACCATCAGTCTTAATCATAATTGCAGAGTCACCTTTTCTCAACTTCAACATCTCTCTAGCCATAATCACCATCCTTTATTAATGTTTATGTTTCCCCTATTTCTACCTTTTCCAAAACCTATATTAAAATTTATATTTCCTCTTTTTCTATAATCATAAGCAGGCTGATGGGGAACTCGACAACCAACTTCACAACCACTTGACCTCATTTCATTAATTTCCCTTTCCATTTGTTCTGCCATTCTATCAGATTCTCTTTGTTGTTTCCTATCCAACTCTTCATTTAAATACTTATAACGCTTCTCACGCTGTACCTTTTGTTGATTTTTCAAAGTATCTTTAAAAGAAACATTAAGAACATCAAAACTACTAAAAAGTCTATTTCCTAAATTATATGTAAAGTATTTTTCAAATGTTTGAAAATCAGGTTTAGCTATAATAAAAATATCATTATTCTTATTCAATATTTTTTCTATAGAAACTTTAGTTTCACAACCATCACTCACACATATAACACGGTCAACATGATGTTTATATACACTATAAAACTTTATTGGAAAATTATCAATTCCCCTTCCTTGAAATGTAGCTTTCACTTTTAAATAAACATTTTCTTCATCAACTAAACTGCTTACCTTTTTCAAATCAATATTCTCTACAATATTTTGGATTTTCTCCTTAAATAAAAGATTATAATTAGTTTCTACAACTTTATTATTAGGTTCTATTATAACACTTTTATAGGTCTGAATGTAAGGAAAAAGTTTAGAACTTTCAACATAACCATCATAATAATATACAAGTGCTTTAACTATATCACCATTGTTATAGAATGTATCTGCTTGTCTTAGAGTCAAACTATTCTTTGAAACAATATTGTTAATCATTTCTGTTAATGTAGCTAGCACGAACTGACGCTTAATAACAACCAAAGAATAAAATATTTCTTTATCCTCATCGTACCAGCCGTCCTTGACTTGTGAACCTTCAAGGAGAAAATCACTCTCCGAACTAATAGAAGCCTCGGAGAATGATTTATCAGTGCTATGATAATCTTTAATAGTGGAATTAACTTTTACTCTTATACTCTTAATCAATTCTGCTCTTGCAGATTCACTTGCAGAAACAGTATTATTTTTAGAGTATCCGACACCCATCAGATATTGGGAAGGGTCATATAATGAATGGCCCCTTCCCAACACCCAATCAGGTGCGGGGGATGCTTCAACAATTGAGACAAAAAACAACATCATAAATGTAAGTAGATATCGCATAATCAATTCCTATTAAAAAATTAACAATCACCACCAGAACCAAAACATTGACCACTTGCCATTTTTCGTGCTTCTTCTTCCATTTCATCATGGAGTTTTTCTGCACGGGTTTTAATATCCTCTCGGAGTTTCTCTGGCAACTCTTGGAATGTTTCATTAGATTCAATATTACCTTGAAATGCATCATAATCCAACCTTGCCAAAGACAAAAACTCTCGGCGTTCTGGAATTTCAAAATGGTCAACAATCACAACCCCACGCAGGGTTTGTGATACAACTACTTTCAGAGCAGCTTCCGCATTTTGTTCCTCAGATGAATTTGCAAAACTACCGGCAGTAGTATGTGCTTGATAATCCTTAGTCAAAGAACTGATATAGAACTCAAACACTTTTGCCAAATCACCACGAGCACGGTCATCTGCAACCGTTCTTTGTAGTGAATAGTTTTTAATACCAGTTGCAGATCCAACACCATAGAATGCTTTACCTCTTGCATCAGTAAATGCACCGCCACCTCTCAATACCCAATCAGGTGCTTTATATTCTGCAAGTGCTTTAGGTGCATCTGGAATAGTAGGTATACTTGAACAAGCAGTACTCAAAAACAACATAGTAATCATAATATAATTTTTCATTGTAAAATCTCCATTTCATCAAACATTAATTGTTTTTTTCTTCTAAATGCTTCATTCATTTTAAAAGTAAAATTTCTACTTCTTTGAATAATGAGCTGAATCTCTTTATCATATTCTACTTTAGAAACCCTGCCCGTATTATATCGGGAACATAATTCTTGATATTCAGCAACCATGTATTGAAGATTATCTCTCCAAACAACACCCGATTGACTGCCGAATGTGACCTCTGGGCCAACACCCCAAAAGAGGCCACCTGCCTTAAAACCTAGAGTAATACTATCAGTTTCATATTTCATAATGTCACAATCCTGTTTTTCATCTGCATATACAGGATTGTGACATAAGAATATTAATATGTATATTATCTTTTTCATTAGTATACATTTTCATCTTCGTTAGTTTCTTCTTCAATAGTAACTCCTGCTTCCGCAGAAATATCCTCAAAGGATGCTCCAGCATCAACCTTAGTATAAAGGTCAGCAAAAGAATCCCTTGTTTCATCGTCAAACCTTTCCAAACATAATGAGATGGCTTTCATCTTATTATTAAAGATTGAAAAAGTTTTCGTGATATCAATTAATCGTCTGGTTGTAACGATATCGTCAACAGCACCGTTTTTGAAGGAACGGCGGATAACATCTGCCCATTTAACTAATTTAGAAACAAAGTCATCTTCACTGATCTCATATTTTGCAAACTGCTTCTTGAGAATCTTTTCCTCAAAAGAGGTTGAAGGATATTCTTGATAAAATGTAGCAGAAAACCTATCAAGAAATGCTTCATTCAAAATATTGGTTCCCATGAAACGTCCATCGGAAGAACCTTTTCCCTTAGTGTTAGCAGTTGCAACAATGTTAAAACCTTCGGCTGGATAAACAACTTCATTTATCTTTTTGAGATAAATTGGTTGACCTTCCATGATAGGTTGAAGACACATGATTTTATGAGAAGCCAAATCAACTTCATCAATCAATGCAACCGCACCAGTTTTCATTGCAACAACCAGTGGGCCATCCTGCCAAACAGTTTCACCATTTACCAAACGAAAGCCACCTAACAAATCGTCTTCATCAGTTTCAACGGTAATATTAACTCTTACCATATCACGCTTAAGTTTAGCACAAACTTCACGAATCATAGAAGTTTTTCCGTTTCCTGATAATCCAGTTACGAAAATCGGATAAAAGATTTTAGACTCAAGAATAGATTTAATATCTTTGAAATGACCCCATGCTACATATTGAGGGTCTTTTTTAGGAATGAGATTTACAATAGAAGGCTTCAACTTTGCCATAGACAAAACGGCTGGTTGAGCTTCTTGAGTTGGAGCTGGAGCTGGAGTAGAAACAGAATTTAAAATCTCCATATCTTTTTTAATGGATTTTTTAACTTCTTTTTTTACTGCTTCCTTAGAAGGTTTTTGAACCTTAACATCAAAAGAATGATCTTTAGAAAATTGATATTTTCCTCTTGAAACAGTATTGGGTTGCAAACAAGAAGAATAGATCCCTTCTTTAGCTCCACTTTTAGAATAACCAAGTTCTTCACTCATAGCATTTGCTTGTTTAGCAGTGAAAACTTCATTTCCATATTGTTTAATAATTGCTGTTTTGAACTGCTCTGCATATTGTTCTTTGTTACTCATAATATAAACTCCATTAAATTATTGTTTCTCAATTGTTAATGATATTATCTCATAACCAGCTCGATAAGTCAAGGAAAAAGTTAAAAAAAGATGGTCTGTAAGTCCTTGATTCTAAAGGGGTTTTCATTTTGTTTGTAACTCCTTTCTTTACAATAACTTAGAAAAGGGCATAGGATTCGATTTAAGGGGTTTTTATTGGAAAGACATACCAAAGTATACCCTAATCCATAAAAACCCCTTAAATCGTCTTAGATTTGTGACGTTATCAGGTCAATAAACTTTGAAAGAATAACTCTGCTATTCTTAAACTGGTTATTGTTAGAACTGAAAACGGTTGCCAATTTTCTATTGGTCATTTTCTCATTCATCTCAACAGGCTTGATGATTTTAGGAGCATTATTAATCACATAATATTCATCGTAACCCTGCTCACTTTTTGTAAAATAACCATCCTTTCTAGCTTGTTTCAACCAATCAGAAATATTCATTTGATTGACCATACCTGATCCGTATATATGGTTCATCATTTCATATTTTTTACCATACTTAGCATCGAGGAAAAATCCGATAACATTACAACCAAGTCTATCTTTTACAATCTCAAGCAAATAAGGTGTAATATTTCTTCGGGTCTTTGAAACAGGATAACTCTTTTTCATTTTTTTATCTTGGATAATCAACCTCTTTCTGGTGTAATAACCAAAGCTTTCACTTTTATGAACACCGTATCGTTTATTTCCTTCGCCATCAGTTATCCAAACTAAATGAACCTCTTGAAGATTATTTCGTTTTTTGAAATCCCGAACCACGTGCTCGGAAAAAAGAATTGCTCCATTCAAGGGTGTATCTCCAAGAGTATCTTCCTCTGGAATAGGATATTGTTGATATCCACAAAAAGAATCAGTAATAACACAAAACTTCAACATTGCATTATTCAATTCACGAGCATTCATCCGACTTGAAAAATAATTTCTCAAAGAAATCTTATCATCAGTTTTCAAATCACCTGGCTTGTAGATAAAAGTTTGTTTCTTATCAGGATTTTCATTATTAATATCACCAAAACTATAAACCTCAAAAGGGATATTAACTTTCTTACAAAACAAAACAAACTCAATTATCTGTTTCCCACAGCCACCTAAATGTTGAGCCATTGAACCAGACCAATCAACAATCATAACCAGACCATGATTTTTTCCATCAGGTGTTTTAACATTTTTCTTGAAAACATCTTCATTATATTTTGCAGAAAACATTTTGTTAGTATCTAAAACACCAGTTTTAGAAAATGAAGTTCTCTTATAAATGTCAGCACACTTTTTACGTTCAAACTCCATTGCCATGTGATTAACATTTTTAACAGATTCTCTTTTGATTCTTGTTAGAGTTTGTTTAGATTTATCAAAGATTGTTTGAGTCATTCTAACGAACTCAGGGGTGCTATGATACCAACCACTATAACGCCCACTATTGGATTCAGCTTTACTTGCCTCATAACCTTCAACAGAGAAAAACTTGTCAATGTTCTTGTAAACCTTCTTATAGTCAATCAGGTTATCATAACGAACATTCTCAGGAATAGTAGTATAAACATTTTCAACATCAACATCAGCTAAATCATTTACTGAATTTTCAAAGTTTTCATAAGTTTCTGATTTAAGGTCTTGTGGAGTATGATCTTCTAATTTATCAGGTGAACCATCATTTGCAACACTATCTAATTCTTCATCACTTTCACCAGAATCTTCACCCTCATCAGCATTTTCCTCAGAATCCTCAGAATCTTCAGAATCTTCACCTTTTTCAGAATCTTCTTCAGCACTTTCATCACTTGGCTGAGATTCACCCATTTCCATTTCTTCACCATCTTCAAAATCTTCATCGCTCATGGTATAAGAATCTTCATCAAACATAGAATCTTCTTGCTCTTCTTCGGTGCGATTCTCTTTGATATAATCACAAATCTCAATACAAAGTTCTTCAACTTCTTTGAACCGTTTGACATTCTCAATCCTATCAACAAAAGACTGCTCGATTTCATTAAACTCAAAAAGTCCAGCAACCGCAGTAGGCACTTTGAAATGTAAATTGATTTTGTCTAAAAGATTTAATCGGGTAACATCCATTTTAGAAAGACCGAAAAAATCTTCTTTGATTAAATGAGAATATCCATTAAAGAATTGTTTTACCAAGCCCGGATATCGTCTTTTCATCAAAGCTTCGATTCGGGCATCTTCAACGACATTGACACAATGTTTAGAAGTTTTTCCGATAATATTCTTTAGAGTATTTTCATCGGCTGGAGTATAAAGAGCATGACCAACTTCGTGACCTACTAAAAGGTCATATAAGTGGTTGGGCATATCCTTCCAAGTGGGCAATACAAGACATCGACTTTTAACATCGAACATAGCTGTTTTAACTTGACGATGCTCAACGTCAATATCTTCCATTGCAAGTAGTTTTGCTAGTTTTTCTTTTGTTTGAACTTTAACCATAATGTAGTTTCCTTTCTCAATTGTTATAGATATTATCTCATAGATTGGCCATATAAGTCAAGGAAAAAGTGCATTTTTTTTAATAAATCTACTATGTCGTAAACCATTGTAAACAAAGGAGTTAGGGGGATTTCTCCATAACTCCTTATATTACAAGGATTTAGAGATTATTTAACCAATATACTCCATATGCTAGAGT
>Ga0233445_1002240_pt1 | contig 13120 bp, 18 predicted proteins | sample SI_124_October20_5_FD_182779 | JGI IMG/M metagenome (GOLD analysis project Ga0233445, IMG submission 182779) | Seawater microbial communities from Saanich Inlet, British Columbia, Canada - SI_124_October2016_100_MG | ecosystem: Environmental > Aquatic > Marine > Inlet | place: Canada: British...
TCAATGAACTCATCATTCACTAAACAATCCCATGTATTATCCCATATACGAACTATCTCAGGTTTTATGATTGACATCGGATATGATCCAATAGAATTGATTGTGTTTTCTACATATGATAAAGTACGTTCTTCAAATATTATATCAGTATCCAACCATATAAAGTAGTCTGCATCCTCAACCAATTTCATTGAGTTTCTACGTTGTGAAACACAACCTTTGATGTGGTCATCATGGTGAAATGATGGGTCACACCAATCACACATACTTTGTAAGTAATGTAATTTATCTATGAAATATGATTTTGGTAATTTAGATTCATTCCAATCAACCAAATAATCCGATAACCCAATGGATACATCTAATAACCACTCGTTATCACCAGATAGATAGTATGATGACCTCTTTAGTTGGATTAACATTCGTTCCAACTCATCTATTTCATATGGTAAACAGAATATTGATATTACTATTTTCATTTGTATTTGTTTAAGTATAGTTCTTTTAATTTAGGGTCTCTATCGTATTGGTGTACTACACAAAACATAGTGCCATTTTGATTTGTTATAGTACCATCATCATTTAACTGTGGTGTTGGTTCTAATAACTTATCACCAAATACATCTTTCTTAATTAATACCGTTCCAAGTTGTGTTATAAATCCTTCTTCTTGTTGTACGAACTGTACGTTTTCTTGGAAATGATTTAAGTTTATCAGTATGTTATATGCTGCCTGATCAGATAATTGTTCTTTATTTGATGTATCTCTACTCCAATGATATATTTCAATGAATAAATCTCGTAATGCAAATCCATCAGCTACCATCGTACCTGCACAATATGATGGATTATCTTTAGCCCATTCCCATTCTAATGGAAATGATGTTCCCGTGTTCACACACGCCCATTCATCATCTTTGAGTATAATACATTCTGAGAACGATAATATCTCTTTCTTTTTGTGTTTTTCTAACCACTCAGTTGGGTCTTTTTGGAATATTACATCCTTTACATCCATCCAAATAATAACATCATCTAAGAAATTATCAAGTAACTTGTATATATCCCTAAATCGTTGAATGATAATATGCTCTTGTAACTCAGAACCGTATACTTCCCACTCACGTTCCTTTAGGTAATCAATCACCTCTTGGCCTATATCATATACCATCATTACTTTTTTACCCTTAAAACCACTCATTTGGATTGATTCAACGAATGGTCTTATATCGTCTATGTTGTATTTTGTGATACAACCCATTATTGTGTAATCTTTATTCATCTTTCTTTTTGTTATATTCTGAACTAAGTATTGACATTGTGATTGAGTCTACCCATGTTCCATTTTTACATATTTCTTCTCGTTTTCTACCCTCTTCAACAAATCCTATCTTATTGTATAGGTTTATTGCAACTGTATTTGTTTCCAATACCTCTAAACTAACCTTGTGTAATTTATATTCATTGAAAAATATCTTTAACATTGTGTCATATACCATTTTACCGATACCTCTACCTGTGTATTCTGGTGATATATCCACACCAACTACCATATTCTTATTTCGTTCTGAATAATCGGTTATTCGTATATAACCCACACGTTTTCTATCATAATATACTACTTGATAACTTGGTTTAGTTTTATAGAACCAATCTTTAGTTTCACCCAAAGTAAACGTTCTTCCATCATGTAGAAATTCCTCGGCGTATCCATTCCGTACTTGATTTACAAATGGTAAATCTCTAGCGGTCATTTTACGTAAGCTTAAATCCATTTTTATAAGTTTATAATTACATTCATATCTTTTACATAGTCAACTATTTCGTAATCCTTCCAATTAGTATACGTTGGGTATAAATCTGGTCGTTCGTGATACCACGTTTGTACCATTTGTTCGTTCTGTACAACCTCATACCCACCAGCCATGATTACTATTTGTGATATACAATCTGACCACCCTATTAGGTGTGTTTTTGATTGTATCAGTTCATAATTTAATTCTAGTATTGGTCTGAAATATTCCCAACTCCTTATCCATTTTACACAATCAATTATAAAACCACCACCAGCACCATATCCTTTGTTACCGAATATATTAAGTGGTATATCAACATTACCATTTACTTGTCCAACAACATCTAGTAATACGTTTGGTATTACACTTGCATTATATTCAAATACCGAAATACCGAATTCCTTTCCCAATATACTAATTGGTTTCAATATAAAACTATCCTCTTCCAATACAATCATAAATTTTGAATCAGACGTTTTACACACATCATACAAGTTATCCAACCAATACAACGTACTCTCTTTCGGCCAGCATTTCCTACCAACATCATGGTCTTGGTGATTACCTGGATATCCTAGATTATATGTATTTTCTAATATAGTTGTTTTCCATTTGTCTGAAAGTTTGGTATAGTTTTCCATATCACCACCACCATCAACTTGAATATGAATACTACCATCTGGATAGAACTCTTTGAATTTACGTAATACGTGGTGAGATGCATGCCAATTCTTATATCCCCATAAATATGCGTTTAATAATCTCATATGACTTCAATTGTTGGTAAGAATGTTACAAATCTTCCTTTGTATGTATCTTTGAATGATTCAATAATATATTCTGAAAAGTTGTGTGGTAATATAATCATATAATCTATATCATCTAAGTTTACAGAATCCCGCGATACAATTTCTAATCCAGTTCCAGGCATGTATTTACCTTGTTTAATATCAGTGTCATCTATGATATAATCTATGTCTTTATACGTTAGATTGAGTGAATTTAAGAAAATACAACCCTTAGCGGCTGCACCAAATACTACAATGCTTTTTCCTGATTTCTTAATATCTGATATTATACCTTTACACTTATTCAAGTGTGTTGTTATACTATCTCCCCAATTTTTATAATATTCAATATCATACTTTGATTCAATATTTATATATTGTTGTACCAACCCATCTGATATGTGGTTTGATGTCTTTTTTGCCATTACCAATCGTAACGTACCACCGTGTATTTTTTGTGGTGTTATTCGTATAATATCCAACTCATGTTTATCCATCATCTTAGATAATGAGGTCACCATGTAGTAATACACATGTTCGTGATATATTTGATCAAATTGTTTAGTTTCTAAGTCATGTGCCCAATATGGAAATTCTAATACCCAAATTCCATCCTCGTCTAATAAGGTACATATACCCTCAACGAATGAATTTATATCTTTCAAGTGTTGAAATACGTTTGTAGATACTATTACCTTAACTTTCTGTGCCATCGCTTTAGCAGTTTCTATTGAAAAGAAATCCGTTAATACTGGTATCTCTTTATCTATTGATAATTTAGCTAGATTCTGTGATGGGTCTATGTTTAGGTAATTTAATGATTTATCAGTATTGGTTTTGAATGTTGATAACAATGTACCATCGTTTCCACCAATATCTACAATCAAATCACCAGTATTCAATTCAACTATATGTTCTATATATTCCAACATCTGTTTTGAATGTGATATATATGGTGTATTAATCTCTGATTTGAATAGATATTTACTAAATAACAAATCACCATTAACTGAATGACTCAATGCTGATAATCCTGAAAATTGGAAGTAATTAAGTTTAAGTGAATATCGTTTACAATTCAATGAATCATATTCAGTATCACATAAATTATTTACCAATGGCATTTTACCCAAATCAAAATATGTAATTTTATCCGTAGTATTAGAAATAGGACATTTATTTATTAATGTGTATTCACTCATTCAACAAATTATTTAATTTATCAATTGACATTGATGTATTAGTTGGAAATCCGTCTGGGGTATATGCCTTTTTGATATGTTTATTGTCTCGATGAACTAAATCATATATAGATTTTGATTCCGTACCAATGTTGTATATTCCAGATGCATTCTTTTCTATCAACTGTATTATTAATTCTACTATTTTATGAGTATAATCAAAATTACCAATTCTATCAACAAACGCGGTTTCATATGGAAATGGATATGGTTTATGTGTACACCTACAGATTAAATAGTCATTTGATAATAACTGTACTATACCATCTGCTAATAATTTTGTATATGAATACCAATATTCAGCATGAACTGGTACATCATCTTCAGTTGGATCATGTTTATCATTTCCGGCATATAAATAATCCGTTCCAATGTGGATTAATTTTATATCCCACTTATTACAAAAGTTGATTAACTCATGTACAAATTTATAATTAACATTCCAATGTTCATCTTTATTATCCGAATACGAATCAGTATTAGCTATACAATTTATAACTGTATTATATTTTTTTACGAAAATTGTTCCATGCCACGTTTCTATAAAAAATGAATACCATGTTTCTGGTTTAGTAATATCAAATTCACTTTGTTTTCGGGAGATTATATCACATTTGAGTTGTGATTGAATTTCAGTTCCCAGTAGTCCATCACCTAAAACTACGATTCCTTGAATACTTCTATACATAATACATTTTTATCATTTACTAATATCATACGATCATTATCAGATGTTGTGAGTTTCGTATATTGTCCTTGTTTTATCGTTTTTGAAACGATGTTGGTGTAAGTTCGTTTTTCACCACCAATAAAATGAATTATCTGAGTGGTTACTTCCCCTATGTCACCAACTGATGATTTTAGATCCATTATTTAAATTTTTTAATTGTTTCCTCAATATAATCAAACACTACGCTGGTATAATGTGGTGCAGCACCTATAAAAAATACAAAGTCCAATACTTTATTAGACTCTGGATACTTTTTGTAATCATCCAAAAATGAATAACCTGGATGTAATAGAATATTACCTGCGAAATAATTACGTGTTTGGATTTTATGTTTTTCTAAGAATGTTACCAGTCTGTGTTTTAAATCAGAACTTTCACATATAAATGGTGTACCAAACCAACATGGATCGGCATTCTTTAATGTAACTACACCCCTAATTCCTTCTATATTATCCGTAAATATTTTTTGAATTTTATTTTTTGAATTTTTCCTATTGATTTCAATCTCACCTAATTTTTTTAATTGTTCGATTCCAATCGCTCCCTGTAAATCAAGTGGTTTTACATTATAACCCATATTACTGAATACGTATTTATGGTCAATGATACCATCGTAGTTATCAATCCAATTATCAAACCGTTTACCACATGAACCATTTGATGATAGGTTAGAAGAACCAACACAATGACAATCTCTACCCCACCAAGAAAAACTAATGATTAATGACTTCAATTTATCATCATTCGTACATACCATACCACCCTCACCAGTTGAAATATGATGTGCTGGATAAAATGAGTTTGAAAATGCGATATAATATTCAGTTATATCAACACCATTCCACTTAGTACCCAGACTATCACAGTTATCACCAATGAGTTTAATATTATGTTTTTTAGATATTTCTCGTAATCTATCCATATCAGGTGGATTACCCAACACGGGTGATACAAATATTCCCCTAGTTTTGTGTGTTATCTTCGATTCCAATTTATCTAAATCAAAATTAAGTGTATCCCATTCAATATCTACAAAAACTGGAGTTAATCTATGTTGATACAATACTGATATTGTAGTTGGAAATCCAACGGGTGATACAATAATTTCATCACCATCATCCCACTCAAATCGTTTTTTCAACGCAGCTATTAATATTAAATTAGCCGAACTACCCGAATTTACCATGTGAGAATGTTTTACGTTAAATCGTTCACTAAACATTCTCTCGAATTTATGAACTCGGGCACCCGTTGTAATCCAATTTCCATTCAAAAATGCATCAATCGCTGTTTCAGTTTCTTTATTATCCCAATAAGGTCCTGAATAATATATTGGTGTTTTACCTGATTCAAATGTTTTTGAGTTATAAATGTACGGTGCTACGTGATTCCCAACTAGATTCTGTATGTTTTCTAGATCTATCATTTATTCTTTTATATATTCATTAAATGTACTCTCTTTTATATATGGTGCTATCTCACCACACTCATATATTGATTTTAATTTTGCATCATGATTCGAACCAATCCAAAATTCAGCTAATAATGCGTTTTGTGGGCCTAACAAATTTGTATCATGTAAATAATTATGATCCAATGTTTTAATATGTTCCGAACTCGCCCACCAAAAATTACCACTAAAATGTGGATAGAAACCAACAAAAGTATTATCTCTCAGATTACACCCAACTGCGTCATAACCGTTAGCCAAATACGAAACACATTCTTCCCAACGATTTATTGTATTATACTCCATACTAATTCGCCATAATTCATTCTTAATTATTTGATTGTCATTCCCACTTGCACTACCCGCATTGGTGGCCACGTTCTTAGTCATGTAATAATATAAATAACAATCTTCGTTTGTTATAGTATCAACCATATAACGTAATGTAGATTTCTCTGCGAAATTTTCATCAAATACAATTGGTTTTATTTTAGAATATGGTTTAATTAAATTTAACAACCAATTAGTGTTATCCATATCAGTTGATGTAATTCCCATATGAATCATATCAGTATTATCATACAAACCTGATGTGAATATTTTTAATAATTGTTCGTGGATTAATAATTTGAAATTACCCACTAAATATGTGTGATAAAATATTAATATTGGTTTATTCATTCTGATTTAATATTAAGTTTTCCTTTGATATATACAATAGATTAAAATCTAATTCTTTTCGTTTGCGTATATTATCTAAAAATTTACATTGATTTATTTGTCTAACTATATTCTGTTCACCACCTGGTATAATATGAGTACTTCGTATGGTATTAATTGTTGTATTGAAATAATCTAAAAATATATGTTCTATTAATTCTGGTGTTCCTATCATAAGATTATCATCAAACATCACACCATCAGGCCAATGGTTTGAACAGACATATAAATCAGTATGAATTGGTTCTTTTATTAATTGTATCAATGCATCTGGATATTGTAATTCAATATCCATTCTGCTTTTAATAATTAAATCATATCCACCATACATTTCAGAATAGTCATGTTGTAACTTAATAGAATTTGAAATTGAGTAGGCTTGTTGCATACCGTGATATGATTGATTTTCAAATTTAGATCCAGCTGGGATTAACTCCATAAATTTATGTAATGAAGATATTCCAATTTCTTTTGGAATAAAATCAGTAATCAATTCATTAATATTAGTTATAGAACCAGCTCTATCCTCACCATACCATGTGTGGATAAAAACATCTACATTCAACTCTGTGATTATTTTATTCCAAATTGGCAGAACTTGTTTGTAAAAACGTGGTTGGCCGTATAAACACAATGCTATTTTCATATTTCCTTTTTATATTTTCCTATATTGTCTGAGCAAATTCCTTTACATAGTGATAAATCATCATCAAATAACTCTGGTAATACTGCTATACTATTTCTAATCGGTTGTTTACCTGGAAACACCCAGATATCACCACGTGAAGTTATAACCGCTTCATCTGTTTTATGTAAAAAAAATCTGTGATATTTAAGAAATCCATTACAAATTGATGTTGGATTCTCCATAAAATATACCAATGTTTCGATGTTCTTACAGTGTATCCACAATCCATCAATCCGGTCGGAAAACCAATCACGGTTAACACCATATAATGGTTCACCGTGTCCTAAATATAATTGATTATCTTGATACCAAACATCAACTTCAACATCAAAACCCAATCCAAGTGCTTTGTCTATATATTTTGGTTCATTCTCGTAAGATTCAAATCTACCAGCTGTGTTGCCTCTATGTGCAATGAGTATTTTATCCATAACTATAAAGATACGTAATTTTTATTAGAATTCCTAATTATTATTTATAAAATTCATCTAACCACTTATTCTTACATGATATTACATATGCACTTTGTGATTGTCTGAATTCTATTCTATTATTGTATTTTTTTGATTCATGTAAACACCGTTTTTTATTCCAATAACCATTTGGTTTACCACGTTTCATGTGATCACAACATTCATCAAACCAATTGTGATTTTTTATACTAGCGTAAGCACCTCTACATTGTTTCTTGAACTCACTGAGTTTAGAAAATGTTGATGAAATTTTAATACATTCATCCTTAGTCCATTTTAATGTACCACATCCAATGTGATTACCCGTTTTTACTCTGTTTAATATGTTCCAACCGTTTGATTTATAATAGTGTTCCCATTTAATTTCCATCAATTTAGCTTGGTTCACCTCAATATATTCAGTCAATTCTTTTCTAATTGGAATTAAGTTAGTTTCGTTCATATGAACTGTAACTGGGTCATTTGTATCACATAGTCTATCATTATGTCTACGATTTATATCATTGGTTAATCCAATATATACTGAATTATCACTAAACTCATATGAATATATCAATCTATTTTTCAAATTACCAAGTGGTTTCATATGTTCACATACATCATTTAACCAACCATTACGTTGACATGCTGTATATGCACCCGAATAAGCTCTTTGAAAATCCACTCTATGATTAAATGATTGTGCGGTTTCCAAACACTTATCATATGTCCAATATCGTTTATTCATTATCAAGTACTTTCTTGATATAATTTTCAATAAACAATGATTTATTTATACTGTTTTTATTGCAATATTCATTAAATTTAATTACAATTTTATCATCTATACTAAATGATACCAATTTTTTTTTATTTTTAGTTTCCATATGTAATATTATGTGTTATACATATAAATATGTAAAAATTAAAAAACAATCATTATTTTTTCAAACTATTTAAGTAAATTTCTAAATCTTCTGGAATTCCGATACCAAACATGGTATCTACATGGAATGTTCTAATTTCTAAATCATTTTGTATTGCCTCGTTAAAAACAGGGGCGATGTAAAATTCACCATTTACTCGTACATCTCGTTCTATCATTTGTTCGGCGTTTTCTACGAAATCTCTACCTTTTTTCCAATAATAGAAACCAACTGTTGCCATATCTGAAATTGGGTTCTTTTCTGCCACCTCTGTAACCAACCCTTTATCGTTTATTCTAACAAAACTCCACTTTGGGTGTGTTGCTGTGAACGTTACGATACCACCATCGGCATCTGTTTCATTCATTTTATACATGAACTCATTTGAATCCCAATCTACAATTTGATCAGAATTTGCAAAGAATAGTGGATTATCATTACAGATGTATTTCGATGCTAATAGAGCAGTACATGCTGCACCCTCTGTTATACCATCAACCTCAACTATTTTACAATTTGGTGTTATCAAATTTAGCAATGTATCTAAGTTGTACATTTCTCTATATGATTTTTGTACCACATATATGAAATTAGCATCTATGTTTAAGTTCTCAACCACGGCTTGTATCATTGGTTTTCCATCCACCTCAATTAAGGGTTTTGGAAATGTGTACCCCGCTTTCTCAAATCGAGAACCAGCTCCGGCCATTGGAATTAATACATTCAATTTATTATCTGTCCATTTAGGAACTTGTTTTATACTATTTGTTTTCATTTGATTAATTTTATCTATTATGTTTGTATATGTAACATCCTTTGGAGTTGTTACTCTCATTATATGTGCCTTACTACGAGCAGCCGCTAGTAATCCATTCGGTGAATCCTCTATTATTAATGTTTCATCTGGTATGAAATTCATTATCGCCATAGCTTTCCAATACATTTCTGGGTGTGGTTTAGAATTACGAACATCCTCATTCGATAATACCAAATCCATATATTCTATTATACCCAATTTTGCAAGTACGGTTAATACCGTTTTTCGTATTGAGTTAGAACATACAGCTATTTTATAACCATCTTGTGATAATGAAGCCATAATCCTCTGTAAATCATAGTTAACGGTTAATTGTGCTAATCTCTCTAATGTTAGTTTTTGTTTAGTTTCCCATATTCTTTTATGTACCGAACGTGGTAACCCTTTGGATGTTGTTAACATTTCCAATTTCTGATTGGTTTTTAACCCATCATATATTGCAAGGTGTTCATCCCATGTTATTGCATCTTTAGTACCAAGTGCCTCATTTAGTGTATCAAAGTGTATTTTCTTGGCGGAAATAAGCACCCCATCTAAATCGAATATTATGAATTTAGTCATTATCTTCTGTGTTTTTGTTCGTCTACCCATTCAAATCGTTGTGTTTTAAATACACCATTACAATGGTTACGTAAATTCCTTTGTGATATTTCACATTGTTTTGATGCCTCTATAGCTGACCTATAAATTACATCAGTCTCCACGCATTTTACTCTCTTGGAGTTAGGGCTATTATTTCTTAATCTTTCTTTATGTTTTTCACTTAATTTTTTACCTAACCATTGTGGTTTTCTTTGTTTTGCTGCTTCACTCATTTTTTGTCTGGTTTCATCAGCAACAACTTTATTTCTCAGTTGTTGTATAAATTCATCACTATGTTTTTTACCATAAAACGGATTATCTTTACCCAGTTGTTTACCTTTATGTGATATTGAGTTGGCTATACAAAATTCTTTTCTTAGCCTCTCAAACTGTCTTGCACCAATTCTATAATCTCTACGTTGTACACCACTTTCCATTTTCATCATTGCCCATATAGCCATTTTCATCTTGTAATTATCAGGATACATAAATGTTAATAACAAATGTGATATGAAATGTTCTCTTGCCGTTAGATTAGTTCGGTTTGATTTACCATCTACACCACCCATACACTTTGGTATTATATGATGACTTTCATAATATTCAGTTGATTCCTTTAATCTATTAACTCCACGTTCACATAACGTATCATATATTCTTTTGTGATTCATAATATTTCTCCATCGCTTTTTTATTTATATTTTCTTTATTACGATGGTAGTATTCGTTTGCCCATTTCTTTTGAGCTTCACGTTGTTCCTTTTCAGACTTGTATTTTCTTTTTCTTCCCATCTATATATAAATATAACTAATATAAAAAAACTAATAGAAATATAGTAGTTTATAATGATTCTATCTTCCGTGTTTTGGGATATCCTCATGTCGAAACAACCCTTCACCATGTGCTACTTTGAATGTTGATTCACACCACCACTTAGATATTTTACCCTCTAAATCAATTCCTGCACCTGCAAATGGTTTAACTATGTCCAAATAAAACTGTTTTCTGTACAAACACGGGTTATTCGTCCAATTTCCGTATCTTGATGTTGATACAAAGTATTCACCATCTTTCTGTATCTTATCTGGAAACTCTTTTGCTGGGTCTAACCAATGTACTGAATCCAATAGATGAGGTGAGGTTGTTTCAAATAATTTGTCATAGTATGTTAGTTCCCTACCCATATATTGCATAGAGAAATGTGGGTGACCTGGGTATTTTCGGTGTCTGTACCGAACGCAATCATATCCCCTATCCAATAGTTCCAAACCACTTTTTAATCGTTCTAACATAACCCTAGTGATTTCTGTTAGTTTCCAATCATGTTCTAATACAAGTATGTTTTCTGTCTTTGCTTGTTCGGTTAATTCGATAAATGCTCCACCTATACCAATGTTGGTATCATGTGCAATATATGGTATACCGAAATGGTCTGCTATTCGTCTATCTTCTTCTGTACATTCTTGGAATAATATACACACATCATTCATATGTTGTAAAAAATCTTGTTCAAAATATGTTGTTAATGTGTCTATTAATACTTGACCACTATGCCAAGCTAAAATTCCAATGCTTATGGGTAATTTATCCATCTTTTTTTATTTTTGGTGATATACCGAATTTAAAACCTGCAAATCCACCCAACCATTCAATTGCCATAATTGTATATTTTCTGTACATAGAATGATCTGGTTCAACTATCTTTGTAAAATCTAGTTTATCAAATACGAATCTTGGTATCAATTTAAGTGAACCACCAAACCATTGACTTTGAAATGCCATATAACATCTACCAACATGAAATCCAATTTCGTAATCATGTATTTTAGTCGATTTTTTCATTCTGTTATTTCTTCAACTAATTTTTTAATAAAATCACCATGACATGATTTAGGTTTGCAATAACAAACTAGGTTAATTATTTCACCATTATTATGAAAATCTTTCAATCTGTTTATTGCGTTCAAAATATCCCAATTATTTAATTTTATTTGCTCAAGTAAATATGGTTCATATTTTGCTATAGCTTCTTCTCTGGTTGCAACAATTGTAGTTGCCTGTGTTGAAGTTTTTAAGTGTGTGAATGGGTTTCCCAATACACTACCACGCCCAATATAATAATCAATTTCACCAGGTTGACTAATATGTTTATATGTGTTTACTACGTTTATCATGTTCGTTGTATTTTTCTATTATAAAATCCACGCGTTGTTTCTGTGTGTGATTGTTCAGTACTTTATTATATCCTGATTTGGCTATTTCTTCTCGTTTCATGAAATTAGTAAAATACTCATTAACCTTGTCAATACAATCTACCATATCATCATAATATATAATATCTTCACCATCTATGAATAATTCATGTAGTCCTTTTGATTCGTTTAATCTATCTGTAAATACTAATTTTCTACAAGCCATACCCTCAAATATTCTACGTGTAATTTCACCCCACCTACTATTTTGTAGTACCATCATTCCTTTATTAAGAAATTCGGTGTGTTCTTTGGCGTTCATGTTATTCTTGTTACCAAACGAACCATCTGAATGATCCGTAAGTGTATCCAAAAATTCAGAACCACCTTTACCACGTGTTGTAACTGCAACGTATTCAGATTTACTATCTTTGAGTGGAAATTGTACTCTCGTATCTGCAAAATGTGTCCACCAAAAAGCATTGATACCACGTTTAACATACTCATTATACGAATCCTTATCGGGGGTTAATGTCATGTGAAATCTATTAGCCTTTGGGAAATTACGTTCGAAATTTTGTGGGTCATCCCCACTTTCTTGTACCCAAAATGTGTTGGGCTTTAACGATTTGTCCAACCACTTTGAGTCAAAACGTCCCCAATCAAATAACATTACGATATCACTTGGTGTATCTTGTTGTATCCATAATTGTAATTCGGTATCATGGTAATGACCA
>Ga0233445_1002251_pt1 | contig 13057 bp, 10 predicted proteins | sample SI_124_October20_5_FD_182779 | JGI IMG/M metagenome (GOLD analysis project Ga0233445, IMG submission 182779) | Seawater microbial communities from Saanich Inlet, British Columbia, Canada - SI_124_October2016_100_MG | ecosystem: Environmental > Aquatic > Marine > Inlet | place: Canada: British...
CATCGGGATTTATCCAGAACATAAATAGTCATAGTTGCTTCTGATACTTAATTTTACGCCTTGTTTAAGAGGGTGATTCCACATAGAATGGTTATGGTTTCTGTTCAAGTTCGTGGTAGCACACGTCGGTATCGGGATGTTCTTAGAAATACTTACGACCTTCGGTGGAACACTGACCAAAGTTGTTATGCGGGAGACATGGAATTGTCGGAACGCCGACTCAAGAATCTGGTCAAGTTTTGTGAGAGATTCAAGTTAGAAGTTTGGGTGGCTGGAACACGGTATCAAACTGCAAAAACCGAAGAAGATGATGACGACCCAGATAACTATCGAGTAGAAATCAAGCCAACACAGAAAAAAGTTTCAGAGTTGGGTGCAGTAGGTCGGGAAGTTTTACCACCAGTGAAGTCAGCAAAAACCGAGTGGGCAGAAATTGTTTTGGAAGCCGATTCAGAAGTTTCGTTTGAGGGTTATCAAAAATGGTTTGACGGCACGCTGTTTGAAGAACCCAGACCAGAACAACAACAAGTTGTGCCGACCGTAGCAAAACTTTTGAGACAAGGCTATGAGAACATAATTTTGGAAATGCCGACGGGAGCAGGTAAATCGGCTTTAGCCATGACTCTTCCGAAACTATTCCGAGATTCAAAGGATGCTGCTAACGAAGGACCCAACTCTTATTTGCTAACTCACTTGAAAGGTCTGCAAGCGCAATATCTTTCGGAAATGCCGTTTATGAAATCAGTTATGGGTCGTGGAAACTACGGTTGTAAGTTGCCAGTGGAATCAGGTGAACGTGATGCTGAAGTAGTGGAAGCGGCGGTGCAACAAGTTCGAGCAGGAATCGCAGTTAAATCTAAAGGATGCACAGCAGATGTAGCACCTTGCGTGACTATCAAGGATTTTAAGTGTCCGTATAAGAACCCTAAAAAGCGTGTAGGCGATGGCTTAGATTGGTCAGTAGCACCTGAAAGTCTTTGTGATTATTACGGTGGACTTACGGAAGCCCAGAACTCTGATTATTTCGTAGCAAACATGGCTTATGCGGCTGCTTTGGGTTGGACACCTATGATGCCTCAACGAGAGTTTTTAGTGGTGGATGAAGCCCACAACTTGCCCGATGTTTTGGTAAGTGCGTTTTCTTTAGACCTTAGTGAGCGTATGTTGGAACGATTGTTGGGTGTTATGAGTATGCCCCAGATTTTAGAACTCAAGGGTGCAGAGCAAACCGCTGAAATGGAGCGACGTAATCTTAAAATGTCATCGTGGAGACCCAAGACCGGAAGTTTCGGTTTGCCCGGTGTGCCGAGCATGACAATGGATATGAAAGAAGATATTGTAAGCAAATGCGCTGCGGTGTGGATAGCATATTTGGAAGAACTTTATGGGTTGCTACAAGGTAATTTGAAGCGTAATGAATACGCCGAAACCAAAGATTTGAAATTGGCTATGCGAGTAGCACACCGAATTGAAACTATTGTGGAAGGACTCAAAAATGACCGAGACAACTGGATTTGGCAAGTTAGCCCAGAGAAAACTTTCGTGAGTTTCAAGTGTGTAGAAATCAAAGATTTTGCTGAAGAACTATTGTTGAACATTGGTCGTCGTCGAATCTTTATGAGTGCTACAATTGGTAATCCGAAAATGTTTGCAGAAGAATTGGGACTAAAGCCCGAAAAAACAGCGTTTGTGCGAGTGGCTTACAGCAGTTTCCCGTTGAAGAATCGACCCATTTATACCAGAGAAACAGGTGGATTGCTGACTCGTAAAGGACAAAGCGAAGCCGATTGGAATAAAACGGCACAACAAATACTGGAAATTATGGACAAGTATCCTAATCAAAGAGGTATCATTTTGCCTTACACCGATAGAATCGAACGAGAACTTTCGCAACGTATGGGTGAACTTAATCGCAAACAAATGCAACGAGTGATACAACACGATAAATCGGCACACGGCAGAGATTCGGCTATTGATGAATGGCGAACCAGCCGAGGTGGAGTCATTATGTCCACTTATTTGAATCAAGGTTTCGATGGTAAAGAAGCCGACTTTTGTATTGTGGTGAAACTTCCGTATCTAAGTTTGGGAGATGTGCGAACCGCTAAGAAAATGAAGGCTAATCCTGAATGGTATGTGCAACAAACAGGAATTGAGTTGGCTCAAATGTGTGGTCGAGCAGTTCGTTCTCGGACAGACCGTGGTGATACTTACATTTTGGACCCAAGTTTCTGGTTTCAATACGAGAAAGGGGTCGGCAGACCGTTGAAGAATTACTTACCAAATCATTTGTGTGAAAGCATTGAAAAGCATGAAGGCAAAACACCGTTGGGTATGCAACAGAAGTTTGAAGTAGTCTGATAACTTAGCAAGGGTGAGCAACATGAAAATAGCAATCGCAGGAAGAATGGCTTCGGGAAAAACGACGTTAGCAAAGGCTTTAGCAGAACATTGGGATGGTGAGATTTTGTCGTTGGGAGGCAAAGTCAAAGAAGTAGGAAAAGATTTGTTCGGCATGGTGGAAAAGGACAGACCTTTGCTGCAACAAATTGGAATGAAGATGCGAGAAATCCGACCCGATGTTTGGATTGAGTATCTCGATAGGGAAGCCAGTAAAAGAACTTCCGCAGTAGTAGATGATTGCAGGTTTATCAATGAAGCCCGATGGTTCAAAGACAACGGTTGGTTGCTGATAAGACTCAACATTGAAGAAGAGGTTCAAAAGGTTCGTCTGCAAAAAACTTATCCTGATGATTGGGAACAGCATTGGAATAATCGAAATGACCCATCTGAAACCCAAGTTTCGGAGATTCCCTCGGAGTGGGTTCATTATGAGTTAGCAGGTGAACAGTCTGTGGACGTTTTAATGCAAATCTTAGCAACCCTTTAAATAGTCTGGACTGTTGAATGATAGTATGGACAACCTAAAGGATTTCCCGTTTCCACAACCCGACCTTGCGAAACCAGACTTGCAGAAAGGTGGTTTGTATTCAGGTAAGCCTCCAATTATTTTTAAGAATCCAGATGATTTCGTGATTCAAATGAAGTATGATGGTCTTCGTGGTGTCTTGGGACTCAACAAATCTAACAAGTATGTATTTGTGAGCCGTAACAACAATGTGTTCACCAGTCCGAGTTTAAATCACCTACGAGAGTTTAGAGGTTCTTCACGGGACCCTTTTCCATCTAATGTAGTTTTGGATGGTGAAGTGTATTCTGATGCTGTCGGACCCGGCCAACCGTTTGAAGATTTCAATGAACTCAATGGTGTTTGTCGTCGAGGTTCTGCATACGATTCTCGTGCGCCGTTACTGTATTACGTTATTTTCGATGCTTACTTTCCTGACGAACCCAATTTGGTTTATTCAGAGCGTATGCAAAGGATTCTCAAATACCACAAGCGTATGAGTCCCGCAGACAAGAAATTGTTTCAAGTAGTTGAACCGGTTTCATCACGAAGATTGAAACTTCCTCGTGGGTCCAGCGTCAAAGATACCTTAGAAGCGTCTTTAGAGTATGCAGAAAATCAAGGATATGAAGGAATTATGCTTCGTAATTTGCGGTTGCCTTACATGGCGGGCAAGTCGGGTTCAAGCCTTTACAAATTGAAGAACTTTCAGGATGAAGAGTTTAAGATTGTCGGCTGGGAAGAAGCAACTAAGAAAGATGCTGGAACTCCAGTTTGGATTTGTGAAACCGAAGACGGTGAAACTTTCAAAGCACGCCCAATGGGAACTTTAGAAACACGTCGTGAAATGTGGCGTAATCGAAAGGATTATTTGGGCAAGGATTTGACAGTTAAGTTTCAAGAGAAATCAAAGAACGGTGTTCCACGATTCCCTGTTGGAATCACAGTTCGTGACTACGAATGATAAACATTCCATTCTATTACTGGAGCCAAGCCATCAGTTAAAAGTGCGGCGGCTTCGTTAGTGGATGAGGTTTCGTAAAGTGATTCGTAATGGATGAGTTCATAAGGTGAAGTAAAATCCCGAAGATAACTTCCTTTGGGTCCCCATCTCCACACCATGTTATTGATGATAACTTTACTACCATACCCAAGTTCTTTGCCGTAAAGTTTCTCGCTGTCTGTGTTGCTAAGTATCATTTGGTGACCACAATACCTTCGGACCCATCGGTAGATTGCACCAACAAGAATTGGATTACCTTTACCGTATTTCAATAAAAGTTCTCTTACCTTTAATTGTTCCTTGAAAACATATTCAGTGATTAAATCTTGTATTCCATCAAACTCTTTCAAAAGTTCTTGTCGTGCCGCAGGGTCATTGACAATCCGAAACAAAAGAGTTGTTTGAGGCATTATGACTTCATCTAAAGTGAAAGACTCTTGTAAAACCTCGAAAATCGGAGAAACAGGTCCTGAGTTCCATCGACGCTCTTCGTTCCCTGTTGCGTAGAAGATTTCACCAAACTCATAGTTCCAGATTCCAACAAATGCTTCCCAAATATCGCCCAAAAGTTTGTTGGTCTTTGCTCCCACATCCTTCCAATCCTGTTCTCTGTTTCCAGTCCAGTTGAGAGTGTTTAAAGATTCAGGGTGTTTAGAAATATCCGTAGGTTCTGATTCCCATTGTATCAATTGTTCGAGTTGGTCTTCTTCAGCATACAAATCGTGGTCGTTCCAAAACTTTTGAAGTTCAGCGAAAGTTGTAATTTTAGGTTGTAGTTCTTCTTCGGATTGCATAATGGCTTGTCCGTGATACCAGTTGAAATAATCTCCAGAATCTAAAGCACGTTGCACGGTTACCAAATCATTACCGAAAGTTCCGGTAAAAGCGGCTCTGGACTCTGGGTCTGAATCGTTCACAGGCCACGGAGCAATCACTGGGTCAAAGAAAACTTGAGAACCATTTTCACGGAAACCAAAGTTTTCAGGATTACGGATGTCTCGAACCACGAAACCTTGTGATAACAACCACCTCAACAACTCTTGATAATCGGAATTGTCTAAGGGCGATAATTTAGTGCCGTCAAATCTTTGACAGTAATCATTAGCGTCGGTGCAAGGAATGGCTTCCATTTCCCAGATAGCATACGGCTGCCCAGTTCGGAACTCACGCAGTAAATAGGTTAATTCATCTTCCCAATCAAAATCTTCAGCACTTGTGATGAGTTGTCGGCGTAGGCTGGGGTCAATAGTTCCTTGAACAAATGAATAAACTTTCGGTAATGATGACGGTTGGTTGCCCGATTCAGCCAATCTTTGAAATAAAATTGCTTGTTGAGAATTAACAGCGAACAACTTTCGGTCGAGACTTCTAATGGGATACGTGGACAAGGGATGACTTGGTAAAGCAACTAATTTGTAGAAATGTTTCGGATTATCCATGTTTTGAAACACGAAACCTGCTTGACCTGCACCGATGAGCCTACCGAATCTCATGCTTAATACTTCCAGAACTTGTCTCGGTCATCAATTACTTCAACTTCTGCACCGAAAGTTCCAGACTCTGAATCTGAGCGTTTGCTATTTAACCAGACTAATCCAACTAATCCAGCAGTAATCAAACCAGCACTTGCCAGATTTCTAAACAGTAGATTTTCTGATTTAAAGTGAACTGAGCCTGATGTGGGTCCTTCTAAATCCACGATGCCCATGTAGCCCATTTCTCCGAGAGCGTCTTGTAAAGCGAACCAATCCACACCTGCTTGATTGACAAGGCTACCATCGGCAGCATTGGTGTTTTGACCAGTTTCACGAGTAATACTCATAGCATCAACACCCGGGTTGCTACGGGACATGGCTTCAATCAAAAGTTGTCGGTTAGGAAAAACCAAAGTTCGCACACGGTTATGGATAACCTTTCGATTAGTTGTGGTATCTAATTGTTGGTGAGGATAAACTAAAAACTGCACTACTCGCTCGTCATTGTCACGACTGTTGATAAACTCGCCACAAATATCAGTGGAGGAAAAGTATTGGCGGCCTGTGTAAATCTTACCGTCTTTGAGTGGGTGACTGTGAATAGTCCACTTACGGTCTGTTAAACCATTTTTGACCGCATCTTGGGCGGCTTTAGCGGCAGGATTAACTTCGATTCGAGATTCGCTACCGAAACTTGGCTCACCCAGATAGTATTTACCGTCTTTGAGATAAACGTAAGCCATCCATTCTCGTTCTTCATTAGTGTTGTCTGAGAAGGTTTTCATGTCTTCCAATGCTTCATTATCAAACATTGAGAACTCTTTTTGCCATTCACTCATTTTAGACACCTGAGTAGTCATGGTTGTTTCTGATACTTAAAGACTTTTCTATTAACGTGAGCGAACCTTTAAATAGTCTGGGCAGATACAGATTAACATGGCAACTGTTCGATGGATAAACATTCAAACTGGAGAAATCAAATGGGGTGCTGAAGATTTATACCGACAAGGTGAGTCTGCTTGGGTTCCTGCGTGCCGAGTAAAAATGCCCGACGGTAGTGTTCGAGAGAACTCTTTGGATAGTTTTTACAATTGGATTGACAGAAACTTTGCTATGATTAACATTGAAAATACCAAAAGCGTGGGTATGATTTCTATCAATGGTGTTACAATGGACGTAGCCCAAAGAGAATTGTTTTACACGGGCGTTAATTTGTATCAGTATATCATGGCTGAACCCACATTCCCAGTGATTTTAGTAAGTTACAAACCTTCTCCTGTGGCTGATTGGCCTGACCGAAACACTTGGATTGAAGCCAAGAAAACTGATGGGGACACAACTGATGAAACCGATGATAACGGTGGAGGCACTAACAACCCATTACCCGGAAAACCCAGACCCCGCACAAACCCATTCAAGAAAGGACCACCAATGCCCGGACCCGGCCCGGGACCCGGCCCGTCAGACGACCCACCTCCATTCCCCGGCCCAGAACCATTTTTGGATAGCGGTGAGACACCCATTGATGATGATACACCCATTAGTGATTACATGGACACTGGTGAATGGAAAGAGGACCCAAGTGGAAAACCTATGCCTTCGCCCGACGGTGATAAGCCCGGTAAAGGAAAAGGAACGGCTGAAGAACAAGCCGCTAAACAAAAGGGTATGCAGGATGCTATGGAAGCCAGAGCAGAACAGAAATCTAAAATGGAACAAGGAGCCAAGCAAGCCAAACAAGGCAAAGAAGCGGCTCAAGAAGCGGCTGGAACTGGTGGTGAATCTGGTGGTCAGCCCGGTGAAGGCGCAGGAGGAGAACCCTCTGAAGGCGGTGAAGGTAGTGGAGGCGATGGAGAATCATCTGAAAGCGGCGAAGGCGGCGACTCAGGAGAAGGCGATTCAGGAGAAAGTGGTGACTCTGGTGACTCTGGAGATTCAGGAGATTCAGGAGATTCAGGCGGTGATGATAGCCAAGAAACCGAAGATTCATTCCAAGATTGTGCCGAAGCAGCGAGAGATGCCGTAGATGGAGCCAGACAATGCTGTGAAAATGCAGACCCATCATCTCAAAGTGACTGTGATACTGCGGAACAATCCAAGCAAGATGCTCAAGATGCTCTCGATGCTTACAAAGAAGCAGTTTCTCAAGCACAACAGGAAGGAGATTTATCAGATGGTGAAGCCGAAGCACAGAAAACAAAGGCTGACGCACTTAAAGAGGCTGTGGATGCTATGCAACCCGGTGAACCTACGTCGGCAACAGGTATGGCGGCACAAGAAGCCGAGGCTCACAATGATGCAGCCCAAGAATCTGCCAGCGAAGGTGAAACTTTGGAATGCGCTGATGAAGCGATGGCGGCTAAAGAGGCCGCAGACCGTTGTGATAAAAAAGCCAACCCTCGTAATTCTGAAGACCAAGCCAATGCTCGTCGAGCCGATGATGCCGCAGTTGAAGCATTAGAATCTGCTATTGATGAATTACAGGAGCAAGAAGATAATGACGGCGGTTTAGAAAGTATCTTACAAGAAAACTTGGATGAGGTGAACGAACGTATCTCTGACCGAGACAAATGTATGGAAACCGCAGAAGAAAGCAAGAAATCATCTGAACAGTCGAAAGAAAACGAATCAAAAGGTGAAAATGCAAAACAAGATGCTCTCGATGCTACTAATTTGGCTGAACAAGCCTTTGAGGAACAGAATCCTTCGGATGATGCTCACAGAGATGCAGTTAATGAAGCCATTGAAGAGGCTTTGGAAGCATTGAGTGACCTTCCGTATGAAGATGAAGAAACCGAAGATGCCAGAGACCGTTTAGAACGTTTGCAGCAAAAGCAAGATATAAACGACACAATGGCAAATGAAAAGTGGGGCATTTGGAATCTGGAAGAACGGTGTTGGGTGGAAGTCGCAGGTGGCAACCCATTACAATTCGAGGATGCAGAAGAAGCCAGAGATTGGTTGAATGCTCGTGGAGGGATGATTTGATGAAAGCCAAAATTGTAAATCTGGATGGAAATTACTCAAGACCTATTATAACTGATGATGGAAAAACATCCAGCGTAGCGGAATACTTTGAATATCACCGTGCTTATCAACCTGCTTCTTTGGGTGTTGGTTCAATTGTGGATGTTTTAGAGGTGGACCCCGAAGATGGTGGTTATCCAGCCGAGTGTATTCTGATTACGAATGATGATTCGGAGTGGTATTTAGGATTATTACCCAGCAACTTACAAATGATTTCAGAACCCAAATACTCTCGTGGACCAGTGTCGTCGTCAATCCCAGTTTCAAAAAGAAACAGAGGTGAAGTTAGAGTCTATAAAGATGATAAAGAAGAAAGTTTCGAGAACTCAGGCTTGCCTGATGAGATGCAAGATGCTTACGATGAAGGTTGGGACCAAGGCATGAGCCAAGAAGACCAACTGGCAAATATGACTCCTGAACAGTATGAACGAAAGTTGGGTGAACCTACTAAGATTGTGAACTTTAATGGTCAAATGACGTTGTTCGATAAGAAAGAATACAACGGTAAAATGACTGAGTATGTAATAACTCAGATTCAATACGGCTACGCACCACCAATTTTGGGAATCGGTATGGAAGTTAATCTTGTGGATTGGGTTCAAAATCCTGACCCAGAAACTTTTGTAGTGGTATCCTCGAAAGATTTAGTGCCAGAGTTTATGGCTGCTTCAAGTATTGCGGCAGCACAATATCATTGGACTTTGTATCTTCGTAAAGAAAACCTTGAAATGTTTCAACCAGACCCTGCGGTAGCCGCAGCACAGTTAGCATTAGCACAAGACTTTGAAATGATGGGAGAAATTGCAGAATTGGACTTGGGACTAATTGACAGTGAAACCCTACGAGAGTATTTGGGTCGTGAAGTGTTAATCAAAGGACGTGGTGAATTATATGTTCAACCAGATACTGGAGAACTAATGAAAATGGAAAGCCCTAAGCGGGGTTGGAAGAAAGTTGAGCGCATGAAAGTTTTGGGTCAGAAGTTAGCAGCCACACTACCAAATCTGGTTTTGTTGGCTAATGAGAGTTCCAAAGTTACAGTTGTGTCGGAAAGTGTAACCGAAGTAGTATTGAAATCATCTGATAAGAAACTCTCTAAAGCATTAGGCAAGGTATTTGCTGTTGAAGTTTCGGGTGACCAAATTACAATTACTTACTGAGGCATTTCTAATGACCGACACACAAAAATTGTTGAACTGGATAAACCAGAGCAGCAAGACGGGTCTTGATTTCTCAACAATGACTGTTACCATTATGGATGAGAATGTTTCAGAACGAGGGTTTCGATTCCCAGAAGTGAGACAAATTAGTTTTAATCCAGATATTGATGGCAACCGTCGAACAATGTTGGGGAAAGCCATTAAGGGCTGCATCAATCAATGGCACAAAGAATCCTCGCTAATCACAGGGGAGGAGTATGTTATCATGGCTTTTAAAACTGAAGGTCCGAGCAATCGTGTAAAGGAAGTTACTGAATGGGTTTCAACCTCAGAATGGGATTGGCCCGCATCGGCTTATTGGGTTATAGGTGTCACGGACCAATTTAGAGCCTTACAGTTTGTAGCAATTATTCCGAGGCACGTTCAGTTTAATTCACCAGCAGTTCGATGGCTTCAACCATTACAGTATAGTCCCGACTTGATAATAGATGACTCTTTACAGGATAATCTAAATCTCCTGAATGCGTGGCTGGAAGATTTTTCCAAAATCTATCTGGGTGAAGATGGCAAAACTCGGTTGGCTCGAATTGATTTCCGAGGATACAAAGTCTAAGTTTATATGGGTGATTCGCCTATGGATGTTTATGTCCACAGAAAGCGGGAACAGCATTCGAGGTGTAACGAAATCCGATATGTGAAGGTTCCAAGTGAACCTTTATATGGGTGATAACGCATACTAAGAATGCCCAAGAACAAAACTGTGGGCCAAAAAAAACTGAAAAACAAATGGTGAAAAATATGAGTGACGTAGAACAATTTTTGAATGAACTTGAAACAATGAACGATGAACGAAAAGCCGAGCGTGCCGCATCCCGTGGTCCTCGCACAGTCTATGAGGTAATCAAGCCCGAAATGGGTAAGGTTTATCAAGGCTACACGCTGGTCTCCTTTAACGAGACTACCAGCCCACTTGGTTCTGAATCAATCTGCCTCCGCCTTGTTGCCCCGGGTAACGAAGGAGAATCAGAAGCCGGTCGCCGTGTCAAGTTCTATGTGAACGGATACGAGAAGCAAGACTTTGAACGATTTATCGGTCAAAACAACCTTGTGACCAAGAACGATGACGACGATGGTAGCACATACCACCTTCCAGTCAAGTTGGATTTCCTTCGTAAGATGAACGATTCCAAGAAGCACGAAGGTCGAACCTTCAAGAGTTTCCACGGTATCATTCGTGACGCTGACGCAACTGCGCTTCGTGAATCTCTCCCTGCGGTCCCTGAAGACCAGACCACAACTGAGCCATACGTGGCTCCAGTGGCTACTGAAGAGTGAACTGATTCAGGCTTGTCCTGATTCTCAGACTTGTCCCGTTCCACTACGGCGTGCGTAGCATTAGGTCCCTTCAAGGTTCCTCGCTGCGCCGTCGGTGAGTCGTGCTTCGGCTTCGATTCGTAAAACTTGCGGCTACGGTGTCTCTTGGGTATTGCTTCGGCAGTATCGAGGTGGATGCGTCATGGGTCGCAAGATAATTGGGTTCAACCAACTGACGACTAACTCACATCGGTTGTCGGCGTGAGCGTTTGCTCTTTGAACTCGGCGGAACACCCCCTTTTCGGGTAGTATTTGGCTCTAACTTTTCGGAGTAGGGTCAGAAGGTGCAAGAGTTTATGAGAGTGATGAGACATAGTTTGAAACATGAGTTTCTGGAGGTGCAACGGTAATGTTGCCTATTCCGAATGAAATTGTGGAGTTTGTATCTGAAACCGCCGAGGGCTATCGAAACGTTAGTGCTGACATAGGTAAGATTTACGCTGCTAAAATTGCGAATCCCAACCTATTGAGTGGTTCGGGCGTTGTTCTCAAGATGGAAGAAGGGCCTTTAAATCCTAAGAAACCCAGTCCTGACGAGTCGGTAATTCGATTTACGCTAAGTGATGGCACATATTCTGTGGAGTGTTTAGCACATAACGGTCCTGAAGTGGGTCGGTTAATGGGCTTGCACCGTATCGGCTGGGAAACCAGCAGTTCAGATTGGTTAGGCGACGTGTTGATGTTGCTGACTGAAAGTGTTCGTGACGGCAAACAAGTGGAAGTCTCTGGCTATTATGAGATGTTCGGGCGTGACAAAGTTTTCGTGGTAAAAACCGTGAGACCTGCGGAGGCTCGAACTGACAGTCAAATGACTGATGAACAGTTTGAAACTTTCATTCAATTGTGTAGTGAAGCAGGACCCGGATACCGACCTTTGGAATTGATGATTCGTGATGATACTTTGTGGTCTAAATTGTATGCTGATAATCCAATTAAATATGCTACAATGCTGTTCTGCCTTAGTCCTCAAACGAAACAGGATATGCTGCACATAGGCATTGTTAGTAGCATGGGTGAAGGTAAAGACCACTTGTTAGAAACTGTCATTGAACCGTTAGTGCCTTGTGGAGTGGCCTCAACAGGAAAACTTTGCACAATCCCGGGGTTATTCGGAGCCATGAATGGCGAAGACCTTAACTCAATTGAGTTAGGTTTGATTCCAAAAATGGATAATGAACGCATAGCCGTTTCCGAGTTTCAAACGTGGAGTCAAGAAGTATTCGGTGAACTGATGAATGTTTTGGCTAACGGCAGTTTCACGATGCAGAAAGGTCAAGTCGATACCAAACGAACTGCTCGAACTAATTTCTTGTTCTTAGGCAATCCGCCGAGGGATTGGAAACGAGGTGATGACCAGTTAGGTATGTTGTCTGCTTTTGGTGAATACACTTATCAATTGATGAGCCGATTGACTTTGATTTTCGCTAAAATGTCTCTGACACAAGGCGACGACACAGACCACTTGATTGAAGACAAAATCATGGATTCTATGAATGGAGTCTATAAGAAGAAAGACTTCAATAATAATCTGGAAATGTGGCGAAACTTCTTCCGTGAATATCTAAGGTATGTCTCGGCTATGGACCCCAACTACGAAAGTCTCAGAAGTGATATTCGCAAGAGCATGGATAAACTCAAGAAAAGCGATATATTCAAGGGTGCTTTCTTGGGTGGTGGACGTGCTACCCGTGATTTCCGAAAGTTCCAAGAGTTTGTCAATCTGTGCAAAGGTATTGCTCGGTTGAACGGTGAACGAGAAGTTTCAATTACAAGTTTATGGCACGCTGAAAAACTGTTTGAAACAAGTATGGACACGCTGAAACACGATGCTGGTTGGAGGCACTTTGCCAGAGGGTCTTCTGAAAGAATTGCTATGGTGGCTGACCGATTAAAGGATTACGCCTATGAAGTCAATGGCGGCATTTATGAGTCACTGAAAGATATGCTGGACGTTATACCGTTTAACGAAAAAGAATGGGATGAGTTAGTCAATCTTAAATACATCAATCCGAATGGAAATAAGTTCAAAGGCAAATGGTCTGGATGGGTTGAAATGATAGGCGACGATGAGCAGCCTTAAGTAGTTGATTGGGGTATGATGAAACATGGA
>Ga0233445_1002258_pt1 | contig 13011 bp, 12 predicted proteins | sample SI_124_October20_5_FD_182779 | JGI IMG/M metagenome (GOLD analysis project Ga0233445, IMG submission 182779) | Seawater microbial communities from Saanich Inlet, British Columbia, Canada - SI_124_October2016_100_MG | ecosystem: Environmental > Aquatic > Marine > Inlet | place: Canada: British...
AAAATCTAAATTAGATGCTTATGCATGCTATAAAAAAGAAGTAAGACCTGGAGATCATCCACGTTCATTAGATTCTTTAAAAACATTAGCAAAATTTAGAGGGAATTCTGTAGGAAGACCATACGCTGAAGCATTTGTAGTAATAAGGCATATTTCTGATGATTAAAAATAAAAAAATTCTTGTGACAGGTGGTGCAGGTACAGTTGGAAGTAATATTGTAAAAAAACTTGTTGAAAGACAAGCAGATGTAACGGTAATTGATAATTTAGATGCTTATCCATTTGATTATTTACACGAGTATGGGGTAGGGAATTTGGATAAAGTGGAATTTGTTAAAGAAAGTATCAGAAATGAAGAGATAGTAGAGAAATTAATTAAAAAGCATGATATTGTTATTCATGCAGCAGCTTTAGCAGATGTTGGTGCATGTGTAAGAAATCCAGAAATTGAATTTAAAACAAATGTTGCAGGAACTCAAAATATTTTAGAGTCATGTCAAAAAAACAATATTGAAAAATTTGTTTTTGTTTCATCAGCAGCAGTATATGGTTTAGGAAATAGGAGTGTTTTCAAAGAAACTGATCCTTGTTTTCCAGTATCAAATTATGCACTTTCAAAATATTGGGGAGAACAACAAACTAGATTATATTATGAATTATACAATCTACCAACTACATCAATTCGATTCTTTAGTGTTTATGGTTCACCACAAATTCCTAAAAAAGGTAGTCATAGTTGGGCAGTTGCAATATTTGGAGCTCTTGCAAAAAAAGGTAAGCCAATAACAGTATTTGGAGATGGTAATCAAATTCGAGATTTTACGCATGTTTCAGATATTGCAGAATCAGTTGTTCTATCAACAGAAAAAGAATCAACAAACGGGAAATTTTTTAATGTTGGGACTGGAAAACCTACAAAAATTAATGACATTGTAGAAAAAATTTTTCAACATGTTAAACCAGTTCCAATTAAGTATAAGCCATATCCACCAGGAGATCCAATTGGAGGATATTCAGACACTACATTAATGAAAAAACTATTGGATTGGGAACCTCAAATTACCCTAGATCAGGGAATAAAGGAATATTTTGAATGGCTAAACAATCATGAACACATCATCCCAGAGTGGGTTTAATTTTTATCGAATATTCAATGGATTAAGTTATAATCAAGAAATTCTATTTTTAGAAACTATGTTTCATTCATTGATGAAACAATAGTCAGCATAATTTCTTTAGAAATTATATGTTCATTTTGTTGATAATCAATTATTACATCAAATTCACCTTCACCAATTTTTTTAAGATTAGATTTTAAAATATCACCAAATGGAAAATCGCGATATAATTCTCCAGAAAAACAACAAGGATCAAATTCATTATAAATTAACAATAATTTTCTTTCATTTCCAAAAGATCCCATTAGGTATAATTCAAGATAATTTGCAATACTGTAAACTTCTGGAATCATTTGTTCATAATCTCCAATATTTTTAGAATCAGAACGCATAAACATTGGAAAAGATCCTGCTACCGAATAGCTTTGTGAGATTCTATCATCTATAGCTGAAAATAAAATAGTTGTCCACCCACCTCCAGATATTCCAATCATATGATATGAATTAAAATTGTAATTTTTTTCTAAATAATTTAATGATACACCAATAGGTTCAACAAAAAATTTTACAGGTGAAAAATTAGAAGATTCTAAAAGATGTAAATGTCTATGATTAGTAAATTTAATTTTTCCAAAATCATTTAAATCAATAATAGGTTGATTATTCATTCCTAATAATGGCATGGATAAAGCTAAAACAGAATACCCTTCATTTATTAAAAAAGCAATGTGATCTTTTCCTGCAACAAAGTCACCACGATGACCTTGATGATAAATAATTAATTGGTTGTTGGAATTTTCAGGAAAAAATAAGAATGCAATTGAACTAACGTCATATTCCATTTCTATAGTAAATTTATCAATAAATTTTAGATTAGGAATATTCTGATACCGATCATCTTGGATATTTTTATCAATTAAAATTGATGATGAATAAGGAATTGTATTTTTCCAAATAAGATTTGTTAAATTTTTTCTTTTATCAATAATATCATTTTTTGAATTAATTGTAATTAATGAATCAACATCATCTTCATAAATTGAAATATTACTTTGTTCTTTTTCAGAATTATTTTGTAATAAATATTTAACAGATTTGATTGAGTCAACAGGAAGAATATCATAATGCCCAATAATAATTCCAGACAAAAAGATCGAGCATGAAAAAATTAGAAAAAGATATAATTTAATCATTTTAGATCATTAAAAATTACTGTTCAAGATTTTTAAAAAATGATACATCACTATTGTTAGAAAATGATCTGTTTTCTGAATGTTGAATTAATTGTTTTTGTAAATCAGATATTTCATTTAATTCATCATCAGATATAGATTCATTTTTTGATTGTTTTAAAATCATCATAGTTAATTTAAAATTTAATTTTAAAATCATTTCAGAGTTTACTAACATTCTTGCCTGATAGGGATTACTTTCCATCCATATATCAGCCTCCGATCTATATGCAGGAGTTCGTTTCCAATGAGAATATCCAACTAAAACCAAAAGAGGTATTCCAATTGAAATAACTATCAAAACATATTGTAAAAAGTTTGGAAAAATTGTTTGTAATACAGGATATTTTTCAATTGCAAGATAATATGTAACTGTAAGAGTATTAAGAGCTGCAAGAATAAATGCAAAATAACTGGACCAACCACTCCTAAAATAAAACCAAAATCGAAATCCAATATTTCCTTTCAATAAAAAATCATGATTTTTCAACTATATCAAGTTCACTAGTGTTTAATACAAAATGAAAAATTTAACATGTTTCTTATAAAAAAAGGTAATTAGTTCAAGTTTTATGAAATTTAATATTATAAGTAAATTAAAGAAAAATGATCAAAAATTGAAAATATTGATAGCATATGGTAGTAAAGGTAAATTTTTTCATTTAAGAGAATTCTCTGTGGCTTTACAGAAATTAGGTGTAAAAACCATGTTAGTGAAAGATTCAGATTTTAGTACCGGTTTTCCAAGTAAAAAACCGCAAGAATGGTTTAGAACAAACAAAAAATTTAAGAAATTAATTAGTGAATTTAAACCAGATGCAATCTTTGTAGATAGGCAATCACATTTTGGATTAGATGCAATTAAAGAAAAAATTCCACTATTCGTATTACTTAGAGGACATTATTGGTCAGAATTAGAGTGGGCTAAAAAAACAATACATAATAATTTTAAAGATAGAATTATTCTTTGGTTTAAAAATAGAACAGCAGAAAAATGTTTTGAACAAGCTTCTGCAATTTTTCCAATTTCAAATTATTTGATAGATATCATAAAAGAACATCATCCTAATCAAAACACTCCAGTGTTTTTTGAAGGCATAAATCATTTGGCATTGGATTCTAACAAAAAAATGGAATTAAAACATCCATGTGTAGGTCTATTACAGGATGCAAATTGGTGGGGTAAAACTAAAGAAATGTTAATTTTAAAAAATGTTTTAAAAAAAATGCCAAGCATAACATTCTATTGGGCTGGTGACGGTCCTTATACAAAAAAAATTGTTGAGGAGTTAGGAGGATTTGAAAATTTTAAATCGTTAGGAAGATTACAATATCCTGAAGAAGTAAGTAAATTTCTTTCTAGCATTGATGTTTATGCACTAATTAGTGGCATGGATTTGGCTCCACTGACATTAAAAGAAGCCCAATTAATGGAAAAACCGGTCATTGCAACAAATGTAGGAGGAATTTATGAGATGATGGAAGATAAAGTGACAGGGTTTTTAATAAAAGAGGATGATCCAGAGGATCTAATTAAAAAATTGACTATTTTATTTGATGATAAAAATTTACGAGAAAAAATGGGGAATAATGGAAAACAGTTTGTGCTTAAAAAATTCAATTGGAATACCATAGCTAAAAAATTTATAGAAAATATAAAACCACATATTAAAAAATAGAATTTTCATAATTTTGTATCTGGTGATAATTCTTTAGTAATAAACAATCTATACCATATTTCAAATGCAAGTAATCCGAGAAATTTATTGATATATTTTATATCTAAATTTTCCTTATCAATGTATTTTTCAATCCATTCATTATTTATCCAACCATCTTTAACAGTTCTAGCGTTATCAAGAAATTCCTTACATTTTGAATGAGCAGTAGATTTCCATAAATTAGTTGTATTAACATTAAAACCAAGTTTCTCTTTTGAAATTAATGAATCAGCTTGATTTTTTACAAGTAAATCTCTTAATGGGAGTTTACCAATATTCTGAGTTGGATCATACTTGAGTTTATTTGGAATAGTTAGTCCATATGAAATTAAATTATCATTCAATAAAGGAGTAAGTAATTCAATATCAAAACTTTTAGCTATTCTAGTATTTACAGGATTAAAATTATACAAGAGTTTTCCGTTGTAATCAGCAAGAAATACTTGATCCAATCCAGATAATGAATTATCAAAATAAGGTAAAAGTGAATTATAAATTGCATTCCAAGAAAAATTAGATTTATGTCCAAATAGTAATTCTTGATCAGGTACACGATCCCTCTCATGACAAGAAAGATATGCCTTTACTTTCTCTAATGGGGTGGAATTTGAATTAGTTAACGACAGAAATTTTTCATATCTAAATGTATATCCACCAAAGATTTCATCACCACCATCGCCAGATGCAAGAATATTTGAAAGGGATTTAGATTCTTTAGATACATAATACCAATGCAAGTCCCAAAAAGGTCTTTTAATTTCATAAATTGCCTTAGGCATTTCAGACAAATAATTTTCCAAATAGACGATATTATGATTAGCCTCAAATTTTTCAGCTATTTTTGATGCATTTGATGTTTCATCAACACTATTTGCAAATTTTATTGAAATTGCTTCAATTTCAATATCAGGGTTTGATTTTCTAATTAATGATAGAATTAGTGTAGAATCAACACCTCCGCTAAGGGCAATACATAATTTTTTTGGGTTTAATAATTCAAGATTTTTAGAAATATCTTTTAAAATTAAATTTTCAATTAATTCTATATTTGGAGGCACATTATTAGATTTAAAATCAGTCCATTCTTTTTTAGGTAAATTTGGGATTATAGATGGATCATATCGAAGGGTTAGAATATCTACTATAGATAAAGGATTAATTTTTGGATTAAAAGTCTCCACGTCCCAATCCTCTAAAAATTAAGTTCTTATTTTTTATAGAAATAGGATCAATTATTCCTCTAGTATCAATTAAAATTTTTGATTTCATTTTTAAAAAGGAATCAATTTCTATGCGTTTAAATTCATCATGACCAGTTACAATAACCACCGCATCCATTTCAGGCAAAATATCTTCAAAATTATCTTCTACTTTTAGTCCAAAAATTTCAGTTGAACTAAAAAATGGATCATAGATATGTACAAGACTACCAAGATTCTGAAATTTTTCAATTATTTCCTTAGCTGGAGTGAGTTGAATATCTTTTACATTTGGTTTATACGAAATTCCCATAACTAGAATTTTACTATTTTTTACAAGTTTTTTGCATTCATTAAATGCATCACAAGTAAGTTTGATTACATGATCTGGCATTGATTCATTAATCATTCTACCAGATTCAATAATACTTAATTTTGTACCTGTACGTCTTGCAGTATTAAGAAGTTGATATGAATTAATTGGCAAACATGGACCGCCTACTCCAGCTCCAGGATAATGTACTTGAAAATTATATTTTGCTTTAGCAGCTTCTAAAACTTTCATTGTGTCAATTCCTAATTTTTCAAACATTAGTGCTAATTCACTTACAAATGCAATATTGATATCTCTAAATACATTGGTAGTTAATTTCACTGCATTTGCAGTTTTACAATTTTCCATTTCAATTAACTCAACTGAAAAAACATATTTGTAAATCATAGTAATTATTTTTGTAATATTTTGATTGATTCCTCCTACTAATCTTGGGAGATTTGTAAAGTCATGTAATATTTCACCAGGATTTGCATTTTCAGGACAAACACCAATAGAGAAATTATCTTCAATTTTTAATCTACCAGATTTTGATATTAGTGAAATCATTTCATCTTCAATAAAACCAGGTTCAATAGTACTTTCAACTATTACTAACGAATTTGGATTTAGAATTTCTGAAAGCTGCGAACCAACAATAATTAATGCAGAATAATCAGGAATATTATTTTCATCCATAGGTGTTGGCAATGACAATAATATTAAATCAGAATTATTAACAGCATCTGCAATTTTTGTAGTAGCTGAAAAAAGTTTTTTTTCCAAAACATCATGAAAAATATTTTCATATCCAGGTTCATCTTTTAAAGGGAATTTTTTTGAATTAATATCTTGAACCAAGTTTTCGTTAATATCAACACCTATTGTTTGTAATCCAGATTTTGCAAAAGATAATGCAGTAGGCAAACCAATTCTACCTATTCCAATTACACATACTCGTAAAGATTTTGAATTTAATGATTTTTTGACTTCCTCAAAATTATTCATGTTTATTTTTAAATCAGACATTATATCACGGATAATATTTTGAACCTATTATGACCTTATTTTAATTTGTTATAGTGTATTGAATACAAAATTTTAAAAGCACAATTTCTAAAATAAAGATGAGCTTTTGTGACTAAAATTGTAATTACAGCAGCAGGTAAGGGTACAAGGTTATTGCCATTTACAAAGGAAATACCTAAAGAAATGATGCCAATATTTTCAAATATTTTTACAAATAAAAAAGTAGTTTCACCTTTATTGCAATACGTCTATGAACAGCTTTACTCAATGAGTTTTAAGGATTATTGTTTTATTGTGGGTAGAGAGAAAAGATCAATTGAAGATCATTTTACACCAGATGAAATGTATTTGAGAGATTTATCAGGAGATAACAAAAAAATTATAACAAAATTTTATGAAAAATTAGAAAAATCACATTTAGTTTGGATAAATCAAAATAGACCATTAGGTTTTGGTGATGCAGTTAAACGAGCTGAAAAATATGTAGGGAATAATGATTTTATTTTACATGCAGGGGATGTAACAATTTTGAGTAAATCTAATCATCCTGTTTTACGTTTAATTGAAACAGCTAAAAAAAATCCAGATGTAAAAGCAATATTACTTTGTAAAAAAGTTACAGATTCTAAAAGATATGGAGTTCCAACTATTGAAAAGATTTCAAATAAATTATTTAATGTAGTTGGAGTTGAAGAAAAACCAAATAAACCAAAATCAGAATATGGAATATTACCAATATATTATTTTAAATCAGATATTTTTTCAAGTTTAAAAAAAATTAAACCAGGAAAAAATAAAGAATATCAATTGACTGATGCCATACAAAAATTAATCCAAGAAAAACAAAAAGTACTTGCAATAACATTAGAAAAAAATGAGGAAGAGGTAGATGTTGGAACAGTTTCATCTTATAGAGAAGCACAGGATATTACATTTAGAAAAGCATGATTTTTAAGATAACGGTAAGAAGATTGTACATATGAAAATAGGAGTTATTGGTTTAGGATTTGTAGGATTATCACTAACTAGTGTATTAGCCTCTAAAGGATATGACATTGTTGGAATAGATATAGATAATGAAAAATGCAATAAAATTAATAATGGAATTTCACCATTCTTTGAACCAGAATTAGAAGATATTTTACAAAATGGACTAAAAAAGAAATTAAAAATTAAAAATGATTTTTCAATGATTAATGACTGTGATTTTATTTTTGTAACAGTTGGAACACCACAGAATAAAAATGGTTCAATTGATCTATCTATAATTAAAAAAGCTGTTTCCACTATTGGTGAAAATATTCTAAAAAATAAGAAAAAACCAATAATTCTTATCAAAAGTACGGTAATTCCGGGAACAATGAAGAAAGTTATTTTACCAATTTTGGAAAAAAAATCAAATAAAAAAAATGGAAAAGATTTTGAATTAATATCAAATCCAGAATTTCTACAAGAAAGTAGTGCAATAAGAGATACAAAATTTCCTCATGCAGTAGTTCTTGGCGGTAATCAAACAGAATTTATGAAAAAAGCTAAAAAATTATTCATGAAATTACATCCTAATGTACCAATAATTATCACTAATCATCAAACAGCTGAGATTATAAAATATGCAAATAATTCATTTCTTGCAACTAAAATTAGTTTTATTAATCAATTATCAAATATTTGTCAAAATATTCCTGGAGCAAATATTGATGACATAGGAAAAACAATTGGATTAGATCCTAGAATTGGGAAATTATTTCTTAATGCAGGTCCAGGTTATGGTGGTTCATGTCTACCAAAAGATATGAAGGCTTTGATTAATTTTGCAAAGGCATCAGGAATTAATCCAACACTTCTAAATGCAGTAGAGGAAGTTAACACTAAACAATTAGAGCAAATAATTTTAATGATTAAACAAAAATTGGGAAATTTAGCCTCAAAGAAAATTACAATCTTAGGAACAGCATTTAAGCCAAATACCGATGATATCAGAGATTCGATAGCAATTGAATTAATCAAGAAATTACTAAATAAAAAAGCCAAAATTATAATTCATGATCCAAAAGCAATGAAAAATACACAAAGAATTTTTAAAGAAAAAATTAATTATGCAAAAACAATTGAAGATGCATTAGCAAAAAGTCAATGTGTAATTATCATGACACAGTGGAAACAATATGAGAAATTAAATAATAATCAATTTAAATATATGACAAGAAAATTTGTGATTGATTGTAGAAGGATGTTAGCAAAAAAACAATTAGATGTAGATTACTATGCAATTGGATTAGGTAAACAAAATTGAAATATATTGTAACTGGAGGGGCAGGATTCATTGGAAGCAATATAGTAAAAAAATTAGTTTCTAGAGGAGACAATGTAACAGTAATTGATAATCTAAACACGGGTAAAGAGGAAAATTTAACAGCAGTTAAAGATAAAATAGTTTTTCTTAATGATAGTATTTTAAATTTAGATTTACTTGAAAAAGAAACAAAAAATATTGATGGTATATTTCACCAAGCTGCATTAGCATCGGTTCAAGATTCATTCAATAAACCTGAAGAATATCAAAATGTTAATGTTAATGGAACAGAAAATATTCTAAAACTAGCAAAACAAAATAATTTCAAAGTTGTTTATGCAAGTTCTTCAAGTGTTTATGGAAATCCAGAAAAAATTCCAATTGAAGAATCAGATAGTAAAAATCCAATTAATCCATATGCTGAAACAAAATTAAAAAAAGAGAAATTAGCAAAAAAATACTCAGAAATGGGAGTTAAAGTAATTGGATTGAGATATTTCAACGTATTTGGAAAGGGTCAATCAAAAGAATATGCAGGAGTTTTAAAATTATTTTTAGAAAGAATCAGAGATAAATTACCGCCAAAAATTAATGGCGATGGTTCACAATTCAGAGATTTTGTATATGTAGAAGATGTTGCTGATGCAAATATTATGTCAATGGATAGTAATATTGATCATGAATTTTTCAATGTAGGAACAAATACATCAATCACAATATTAGATTTAGCAAAGACAATCATAAAATTTTCAAATTTAAATATTAATCCTATTTTTGGTCCATCTCTACAAGGAGATGTACAAAAAACAGTTGCCAATATTGACCTAATTAAAGAAAAAATAGGATGGAAACCAACAGTATTTCTTGAAAAATGGATTAGTGAAATTATTTCTATGAAAAAATTTGATGAAATTTAGTTATAATTTATACGAGCAAATATTATACTTGAATAATTATTAGAAATTAACTTGAAAATATTAATTGGTGCATCTAGTTCTAAAATATTCCATCTAAATGAATTTGCTAAAGAATTAATCAATCATGGAATTGAAACAAAAGTAGTTCTCGATGTAGATTTTTCTGATGGATTTCCTAGTCGAAAAATAAAACATTGGTTAAAACCAAAAAACACATTTAAAAAATTGATAGAAGAATTTAAACCGGATATTATTTTAGTAGATAGGCAAAGACATTTTGGATTAGATGCAATTAAAGAGAAAATTCCATTAGTAGTTCATGTTAGAGGGAATTATTGGAAAGAAATGAAAACAGCTCGGGAAACAATTTACAATTCATTTCCAAAAAAAATAGCACTAAATGCATGGGAAAAAATAGGTGAGCAATGTTTTAAGAATGCAGAAATAATTATTCCAATTTGTAATTATTTAGATGAAATAACAAAAGAAAAGATTCCAAATAAAAAAACATTTGTTATGCATCAAGGAATAGATCCGTCTAATTGGTATGATGTCGAAGGTATGAAATTAGAACATCCATGTGTAGGATTACTTCAAGGTGCAGTTATTTGGGATAAAGCAAAAGAAATGTTAATTTTAGAAAAGGTACTTGAAAAATTTCCAAATGTTAAATTTTATTGGGTGGGAGATGGACCATTTAGAAAAGAAATTATGGTAAAATTAAAAAAATATAAAAATTTTAAATGGTTAGGACCATTGCAATATCCAAATAAAGTTAGAGAATATTTATCAGAAATTGATATTTATGCTTTAATTTCAGGATTAGACATGTCACCATTAACTTTACTTGAAGCACAATTAATGAAAAAACCCGTTATTGCTACAAATGTTGGAGGAATTCCAGAGTTAATAATAGATGGAAAAACAGGATTTTTGGTAGAAAAAGGAAATTCTAAAGAGTTAATTGAAAAAATTGAAGAAATTTTGAATGATCCAAAAAAAATTGAAGAAATGGGGGTTGAGGGAAGAAAATTTGTTGAAGAAAATTTTAGTTGGAAAATAATTACTCAAAAATTTATTGATAATTTAAAAAAAACATTAGATGAATGAAATAATTATTTTTTACCAGTTACACTAATTCCACTTTCAATTTCTTTGAAATTTGTAATTTTTAAATTGGATTCTTTAAACCAAGTTTTAACTTCTTTTGGAGTGTGTCTAAATGCAAACTTAGGGGAATACCAATCAAAATTGACACCAACACTTCTTTCAAAATTATCAGATTCATCCCAAAAACATTTTAAAAAATGCCAATAAATGAATCGCTGTACATCATATTCCCCTGCCTTTACACCTAAAAGTGGAATGTCACGAGGAATTTTAATTTTCTTTTTTAATTGTGAAAGACTCTTTCCCAGATAAGCCATATCTTTAGAAAACTCAGTACATTCTTCAACAGACATTTTTACAGTTTTGTTACGAATATAATCATCTACATATTCCCTAACAGGTGCTTTTTTGTTGTAAACGTAAATAGAAATGTGACCCAGTTTAGTCAAAAAATTTGTTAAATATTTGAAAGATGTTCCAGTATTTTTTGTGTGATGAAGAACTTGATCTGAATAAATATAATCAAAAAAACTTTTTTTAAATGGTAGTTGACGAAGATCAGCTTGTAAAAAATGAACATTAGATAATTTTCCATATTTTTTATACGCAAAATCTACACTATCACTTGCGTCTAAAGCAAATACTTGTGCATTTTTATTGGCAGAAAGGAATTTTGCACTGTTTCCAATTCCTGTTCCTGCATCAAGGATAGTATTTTTTGAATTTAAAAATTTATTAAAATTTTCTACAGTTTTCCAACCATATCTATCTAAAAACCATTTTCTTTGAAAATCAACCCAATCTTTTGCCTGGTGGTTTTTGTGATGTTTTTGCCATTTAGAACTAAACGCAGCTTCTGTTTTAACAAAATCTTTTGTCTCATCCACCACAAATCGTGGAATTCCATTAGTAATTTTGAAATTATCTTTACAATGATCACAAATTATTTTCCCTTCAATAATTTCTTCACGAATTTTTTTCTTGACTTTTACATTAATTGAATGTCTACATGTTGGACAAACTAAAAAATCAATTAATTTTTGCTTCATTAAAATAAACTTTAGATCGGGGAATAAAAACTATCAATTTTCTAATTCAATTATTTTTCATATAATTCAATATATTTAGGAAGTAATTTATCCCATGAATAAAATTTGTTTATAAAATCAAATGCATTACTAGTGATTTTTTCAATAAGATTGTCATTTTGAATTAAATTATTTATTGCATTAATCATTTCCTGCTCATTTTCAGATGGAATCAAAATTCCTGTTTCCTCATTCTGAATTATTTCTGGAATTCCACCTACATTTGTTGCAATAACAGGTATTTTTAGATAAAATGCCTCTTTTATTACCTGTGGAAGACTCTCCATTCGAGATGGAACAATAAGTAATCTAGATGATTTGAGAATTTTCATTGTTTTTGACCATGGGTAATTTGTACAATATACTACTGTCCCATTAAGTTTTGATTCAATATTTTGTAAAATATCAATACCTTTTTCAAAACTATCTCTTCCAACATATACAATTTGATTAGGATTTTTTTTAACCTCCCCCACATCTTTAAACTTTTTTGTATCTAGAGGTGCAGGTAAATGAATAAAATCAACCTGATGTTTTTCTTTATAATATTGTTGAACAGTTTGTGAATCAGTAGTTAATTTTGTAGAATAAGAAAATGCTTTACCCTCACCAACTTTTGCCAATTTTCCTGTAGTTTGTGAATGTAATAATTCAACTTGTTCCGAATAAATTCCATGAACAGAAAGAATTTTTTTACTTGATTTTATATTTTTCATGACAAATGCAGATGGAATATTCCATGCATGTACAGCATCGTATGTTTCATTGTCAATTAGTGCCTTTAGCTTTCCAAAAATTACAAATGATGGATTTTTTAATTTTTTAATAGGTATGTGAGGTATTTTCATTAACGTTACATCATGACCTTGTTCAGATAATTTTTCTGCAACTCTTTTTGCATGGCCACCAATTCCACCATCATATCTTGGTGAAATATATAGAATTTTCACAACATAAAATTAAACTAATTCCTTTTAAGCTCTTGGATTAA
>Ga0233445_1002264_pt1 | contig 12974 bp, 13 predicted proteins | sample SI_124_October20_5_FD_182779 | JGI IMG/M metagenome (GOLD analysis project Ga0233445, IMG submission 182779) | Seawater microbial communities from Saanich Inlet, British Columbia, Canada - SI_124_October2016_100_MG | ecosystem: Environmental > Aquatic > Marine > Inlet | place: Canada: British...
ATGATTAATTTTTTAGCAACCATGGCATCAATAGTTGCAGTTGTTCCCAGCCCTATAAACACGTCACAAACGCTTATCAAAGTGCGAATATCTATATTTGAATCAGTAAAAATTATATTCTTTTCTGATTCAAGCATACTCCGAGTTTCCTCAGTATTTTCCAAAGGGTGGGGCTTCACTATAAGCTTTAAACCATTCATTTTATTTGCTGCATTAAAAATTGCTTTTTTCATTAAATCAGAATTAGAGAACTTTGCATATTCTTTTTGCACATAAGTTGAAGCAAATAAAATAACAACAGAATCATTCTGGATACCTAGCTGGCTTTTTGTTTTTTTAATTAATGAGTTATTTACTCTTGCTAAGGAATCACTCCGTGAAGTTCCTGTAACTGTCATTTGACAATCCAATACGCCGTGCTTTAAAAAATGTTCGCGTGACCTCTTGCCCCACGTAGCAATATGGTCGGCCAATAAAAATTGCCACTCGTAACTATTTTCACTGCAGCTGCCATATTGTATTTCTAAAGTTGGTATGTTTTCTTGCTTAGCCAATAAAGTAAACACGCGTGAGCGAATATCGGCAACATCTGCAGATATTAATAAAGATGGTTTACACTGCTTAATAATATTTCTAGCTAAAACAACTTGATTAGCCAATAAAGGAAGGTCGAAATGCAAAAGCCAATGAAAAGCATGGTTTATAATTTCTTGTGAATATTCATTATTAAAACTAAAGTTCGTTAATTTCAATATTTTATGAAGCTCTAATATTGATACGTCTGTTTTATTTTTGAATATTAGCACCTCTTTAGAGACTTCTTTATTCCAATACTGCCATGTAGATTTGAACTGAATATAGTTTGAATGAGGAGTGCTTTCTTTTAAATTTACAGCATCATTTAATACAATAATTTTTTTTTCATGAACGGGTTTCAATTGCTCAGCTAATGGGGCTAAAGCATCGTTATACATATAATTGTTAAACCCCATAAACATAAATGAAGATTTATGCATAGTATTTTCATTTTTAGAGATTGTATTACGCATTCGAGTAATATAATTATTGAATCGATGCTTATTGTATGTTAAATAAGGTCTTATTTTCTTAAAAAATGAGTTGGTATGCTCTATGGAAGATATTGAAACAGGAATATAATAGAGGGCCATTGATGGTGTCATCACATCCCATAATGAAACACCTTCAACAGTCAATTGCTCGCGTAAAGTTTTTCCATTAGGAAGTTGAGCACAACCCAAATTTTTAACTATTTGAGCTGAAATATCTCGGTTATCATTAGTTTTTATCGGCATATTTATAATATATATTCATATGAAAAAATACATGTCAACTATAGAAACTCAAAATAGTAAATGTCTTTATAAAAAAACACCTGAATATCAATTCTTCATTTGAATATATTGTATGTATTAATTGTTGCGGCCCTCCCATTTCTAACGCTTGCTAAAAAATAGAATTTCCGTTGTTTAAATATCCTCTAGTAGCTTTCTTGGTGGAATCCCACCAATCGAACTATAAGGTCGCTCGTTATATATACCCACATCCATTGTGTTGCTAACGATTTAATCACTCTTTGCGCTGGCAAAGATTGATCTACTTTAATGCCTAAACATTCTCTATTGTGATCATCAATCAAAATAAATAGTCTAATCTTCCTGCCTGTGTTTAATGAGTCTGATATGAAGTTGAATAGCTTTTATTGTCAAGCTACTTACTAGTTAAATGCAAAGGATCCACTCTAAAAGTATCATCTTCATAATTTTTTCCACCACGTGGACCGCGGGTAATAATTAACAAGACTGAATCTTCAAGAGCATGTAGAGCATGCCTTTCCAAAGGCGGTGACTCCATCATGTCACCATCTTCAAGAATTTGTGACTCAACTTCCTCTCCAGGCATTTGCGAATAAGCCAACATTTGACCTGATAGGACGTAAGAATACTGTACCGATTCTTTATGGTAATGATTTGCTCGAATCGAGTCTTTATTGCAGGTTATTATCGTAACACTATCAACTGGAACATGTTGAAGGATGTCGATTATTTTTCCTCGGTCATCTTCAAAAGCGGTCGTAATTTTTTTTACTATCATTGTTTCATCCTGTTATTAATTATAATTAATAGTCTTTTTACAAAAAGACTCAAAAGTTATACAATTTTAGGTTCTGGTATCGGAATAATAAACTTACCGCCCTTCTCCCTGTATTCTTTTAGATTTTCCATAATTTCATCAGAAAAGTTCCATGCTAATAGTAGGGCGTAATCTGGCTGATTCTCTATTAATGCCGAATCTGATAGAATTGGAATGTGTGCGCCCGGTGTAAACAGGCCAATCTTTAAACGTGATTTTTCAGTCATAAAATCTAGTATATTTGTTCCAATATTGCAATAATTGAGCAACGTCATTCCTTTGGCCGGGACACTAACGCCAGCCAAAGAGGCTCCTTCAGCTTTCAATGAATTTAGTAATGAATTAAGCTTAGAACGATGCAACTCAACATCTTTACTGAATTTCTTCAATCGTTTAATGTCGAAAATAGAGCTAGCCTCCTCTCTAGAAATAATATCGTAATATGCTTCACTTATTGAATGCTCTCCGGTTCTAGAAATGTATATTCGAATTGATCCGCCATGAATGCCAATTTCTTCCACATCAAACACTTCAAAACCAAAACGATTAAAAAGTTTGTTTAATGGCCGAACAGAAACATACAGCAAGTGCTCGTGATAAATAGTATCGTATTCAAGGTTATTAACTAATTTTAAAAAATGTGGGGCTTCAACAATAAACACTCCCTTGTCATCAATAAGTATATCAACCGCCTTCATTAATTCATCTAAATCATCGATATGTGCAAACACATTTGTTGCTGTGATAATAGACGCCTCTCCATATTTTTCGACAACTTTAGATGCAAGTTTAGGGCTGATAAAATCATTAATTGTTTCAATTCCTCGACCAATTGCAATTTCTGAAATATTGGCAGAAGGCTCAATCCCAAGAGTGCGGCAGCCCTTTGACTTAAAACCATCCAGTAGAACGCCAACATTGCTACCTATATCAACCGCTAAACTTTTAGAGTCTAAACAAAATCTTTTAACCACTGAAGCTGCAAAATCAAAAAAATGTTCTCGTCCAGCACGTGTAGTTGAGGATTCGTAGGGATAGTCATGCTGATAGAGAATATCAGGAGGGACAGTATATTTTAACTGTGACATTCCGCAATCATTACACAAGCAAACTTCTAGCGGGTAGTGTACCTCTGGCTGCTGTAACCCTCTCTCATGAACAAGTGAATCCGCTGCTGGCGTAAATCCCAAATCAATGTATACCTGAAGGTCGCCACTATTGCAAATACGGCAATTTTTTATAATCATTTAACTTGTCCTTTTTTTAATGTACATAACTATTTGTCCAAAGCATATATGGATTCTACAATGTAAATATTTTCAGCTGCAGCAATATCTTGACAGGATAAATCTCCCGATTCGCCAACAGCCAATGAAAAGCCTTGAAGTTGTTCGGTATATATACTGGAAACATCGACTATTTCTTGTTTTATCGTTTTATTATACTTTAAATCATTCAATTTGACCGTAATCTTTCCCCAGCAGGCGGCAAAATTATCAACAACAATTTCATTTTTTACATCTCCAACCTTTAATATAGTTTTATAGGGCTTTTGAGAATTTATATCTAGCGTGCATTTGACAGATCCCACTGCAAGAGTGCACTTGACACTGCGATCAACCCCATCTGCATGAGAGTTTCTATCTGTACTGGCCTCCAGTGCTTCTATTGGGCTATCAATAAGCATACGCATCACATCAATACAATGCACGCCTGCATCCATTAGCGCACCCCCTCCTTTTTGACCTGCTTGAAAGGCCCAACGACGACCACCCTCTTGTAATTGATAATGAAAAATCATACTCATTGCATTGGGACTTTTAATTAGTCCAGCTTGCAACCATTTACGCACCACCAGCAATGCAGGAGAGAAACGCAACATATGTCCGACCCATAAATTTAAATTATATTTTTTTGCAACACCGATCATCTCTTGACAATCATCACTATTGACTGCCATTGGTTTTTCACAAAGAACATGGAGACCAGCCTCCAAACACTGTAAGGATTGTTTGGCATGCAGATAATTTGGACTTGTTATATAAACAGCCCCTATTGGGTTTGACTCTAAAAATTTTTCTAATGTTGGAAACTGTTGTACATTAATAGGAAGATCTGTTACCTTATTTGAGCGACTCACTACTGATACAAGCTCAACGTTCTGACTTTTGATAATTGCAGGTAAAATACGTTTTATAGCAAAACGACCTAACCCACAAATTGTTAAGGGTAATTTGTAATTATATTCTTTCAAGTGCATACTCTATTACAATCCTACCTACTTACTAACAAATTAAATATTAAACTTCACTTTCAACTTCTGACCAACCTCATCTGCCACCCACATACAGTGATCTATTTTGCCAGAAAAGACCGTAAAATAGCCGTCATCGTTATAACTATTTACCATTGAAGGTCGTGCGTCAGTATCTTCTTTTTGTGCCAAAACCATTCTTGGCCCCTCCAAAAAACCAACCAAAGTTGCATGCTCAAGCACTGGAACAAATTTCTTACATAGAGCTATCATTTTATCAAAATATTTGATTTTATCAATGTCGAAAAATGGTGCCGTCTCTGGCTGTAACCATGTGGGATCCATTTGTCTCGAAATATTTTTTTTCACAAGCACATGTTCGACATTGTACAATAAAAAATTTTCTGATTTACCATATGGAAGCAATGTCATAAAAGGGCCATCCATAATAGTTATTCCAACTTTTGGCATATCAATCTTAATAATTGGTATTGCGGTATACTCAAAAAGCCTCTCTGTTACAGAATATCCTAGTTGCTCAGTTAAACGATTAATATTTCCATAAGAACAGTTAATTACCGTATCAGCTAAAACTGACTCTTTGTTAGCAAAGTCTATTTTATATTGCTCGCCCTTCTTTTTAATTTTTATAGCACATGCATCTAAAACAACATTAATTTTATTATGATGTAGATCATTCCAAATTAAATCTCGCAATATACCGCAATCATAGACAACCTCCTGGCACAACACCCCTGTATCAGCACCACGAACCTCCACTGGAAAGTCTTTAGAAGAAATAGAATTATATGGTTGCCCCAATAACTCACAAAAATTTAAAAACTCCTTAGGTGATGTTAATGAATCTCTATTTGAAACAAAATAGGCATTTAAAAAATCCTCTTGAATACATTTAGAATATTTTTCCTTAAAAGCTGAAAACCCTCTAATAGACTGCTTTCCAGTTTCTAGATCTCTTGGATAATGAAAGCCAAGATGAAGTCTATTTTGATTATTTGCTGAAGCCCCGCTAAGGATATCATCTTTAGCTTCATACACCTCTACAGAAAGCCCATATGTTTTAGCTTTAAGAGCAATTTCCGCCCCAAATACACCACATCCAATAACTGCAACATTAACCTGTTTATAATCTTTTTTCATCTAATTCAATTTATAGTTCCCCGTTAACCTTGGTAATTTAATCGCTTACAATAAAGGTGGAATCCTCACTGTTTAGTAGCTTTAAGTAGATTTAAGTAGCTTTTTTTCTGAAATCTTACCAGTCGAACCACAAGGTCATTCGTTTTTATATGCCAAAATTCACTGAGTGGCAAGATTTTGAGCATGCCTGCAATTAAAATTAATTTACTCATTATCCACCCTTAGTAAGGTTTATTTTTTAGAAAACTGATATTGATCCATCTTCTCTTTTTCTGTCATTTTGTAAGCTTCCAGGCCTATTGTTTCTTCCCCAGGTCGAGGCAATACATAGGATACCACTTCATTAAGAAATCCCATTCTAGTACCTGCCTTATAAATACGTAAAGATAAATCCACATCCCATACTCGATTCCATTTTTTACGCCAACAGTCAATATTGTAAGGCATAAAACGTAAATAGCTGCGATACATCCAGGAATTAACCCCTCCTATCTTTGGACTAATTTTATTAAATTTATTTTGTTGTTGTGTATAATATGAATCGAGTGCTCGCATCCCATCTACAATCTTCCGCTTACCGTATCGTTCTTCAATATACAAACCAGAAACAAATTCATAGTCTCCTTGCTCTGCAAAACTCAAAAGCTTTTCAATATGATCTGGCGTCCATGTATCATCATCATCCACACGAGCAATCCACTGACCTCGAGCTAGCTCCATTGCTTTATTTGCAGGAATGGCCCCACCTACAAGCCAATGATTTTCTATGGTTTGGGGATATTTCCGATCACGACTAGGTAGGTTATAAAATTTTATCCGTGGGTCATCTATTTGAGCAAGTAACTCTTCCGTATTATCAGTACAGTGATCTCCAACGATAATTAACTCAATATTTGTATAAGTTTGCTTTAATACTGAAGATACCGCTCTCTCAATTAGTATAGATCCTCGGTTATAAGTTGGAATACAAACGCTAACCAGCGGCTTTAAACTGGAGTTATTATATTTATGAGCATGTCTAATTCTCGCCATACGCAGCTTGACTGGCTCTGTTACAGCGAACCACCATGTATTAAGTGTTGCTATCAAATGATCTTTAATCTTTTGTTTATTACTATCTGACATACTGCCCTCCATTAAGATCTATACAAGCACCATTTAAGTGTCTCCAATGATCCTGACATAAATCAAAAACTATTTTAGCTAGATCTTTCTGTTGCAACAGCCTCCTAGATGGGATCTGATTTTTATGATATTGTTGACGTTCTAGTGTCATATCTTGGAACATAGTGCTGTCTTGTATTAATCCAGGAGCTATTGAATTAATACGCGCTCCTAACGGAAGCTCAAAAATAAGCGACTTAACAAGTGAAAGCAAAGCCCCTTTTGATGCTGCATAAACGGGGTCAAAACTCCCACGTTGTGCTGATATAGATGAAAATAAAAGCAATCGAGAATTTTCATTAAAAAGAGGTAAAATTTTAGATATTAATTTTGCCTGCCCATTAAAATTAATGGCCATCACTTCATCAATTTCTGAAAATTCATAATTATCTAATCTCTTTCCCGGTAAAACACCAGATAAAAATATCGCAATATCTATTGTAGAGCTAATTTTTTTAAGTCTCTGTGAAAAATTTTCAATATTCTCGTCATCTCTCAAATCTAGATGTAAAGCATCTACATCTGACTGTCCATCAAAATCTTTCGGCTTAGTTGATGAATAAGTTGTGATGACTCGCATTGAGGCCTTTCGAAATAGTGTTGAAATTTCACCTCCTGTAATAGAAGATGAGCCGATAATAAGAACATTTTTCTCATCGAAGCGAGGTTCATTCATCGTAGCGTCTCACCTGATGGCCCTTCTCCTAGCACTATAAGTGACTTTCCAGAAAAAGTTTTACTTGCATGCTGTAATATCCATTCAAGAATTTCACTTCGGTATCGTGGAGCACAAATTACTAAAAGTTCACTCTGTTTGATATGCTTAATAGAATCCTTTGGTTGCAAAACCGAAACACCTTCTTCCTCTAGGTGGTCTTTACGCCGAGGATCAGAGTCAACTACGATAGTCGAATCAAGTATAGAGTAATCATCTATTAAACTTCGCAACAAATCCGTTACACCCCAAATAGTAATTTTTTTGTTGCCTCCCCCTACTAATGTAATTTGTTCACGTATTAACTTAATCTGCTCATCACAACGACGAACCTGTTCTATTCCACCATGTATGCATGCAAGTGCATCAATGTATTCACTTGAAAGATAATTAGGTGGAACTTGAGTTTCTTCATTACGAAAAATTGCTAAAAGACCATAGGGTCGGCTGCAAATGTGACCAAATTCAATGGGATTTAAGCCAACTTGACGTGCAATTGCTGATAGCGTCGTTGTCGAGAAATGATTAACGTGCTCGAACTCTTGCAAAAGTAGATTACGTGGATATAACCTTATATCAGGTACTTCACAAATCATAACTCCATCAGGCTTTAGAGCCTTTTGGCAAGCTAAAAGAAAATCTTTGACATCTGAAACGTGTTCAAGCACATCATAATGAGTTAGTACATCGACGGAATTTTCTACCAACTCGTGCACACTTCGTAACTCTGCAGCTATTTCATCGGCTACTTCAACCACAAGCTGTTTACTGAATAGCGAAGCGCAGCGCCGATGAAATTCGTCTGGTTTATTGCCACCGATCTCTGCAAATACGCCATTTGGTACACTGTATCGCTTAAGAACTGACATTCGTATATCTATGGAATATGGCAGTCCGATCTCATTATTAGCAGCTAGCCCATCAGCGTGGTAACGCGCTAAATCATCATGTACTGGTCCAGGTGAATTAAAGCAAAAACCGCAATTACGACAGACTGCTATGCGAAAAGGAAACAACCATCTATTGGAAGCCCCTTTAACAATTGATTGACCCTGCCAAATTGGCTCTAGGTCGCTTCCTCCACAACATTCACAAGAACGCGGCTGGAGTGTAATTTCTTTCATAGATTCACCTATTTTCTTAATATTTACTTATAAAAGTTAACAAGACTGGAGCAGATACTCAGCAATCTTAAAATATAACAATGTATCAATATCTATAGCTCGCTCGGGAAGAACATGGACCTGACAAACTCGGCCTTAAAGTACTGCTATTATACAATCTTCAAGCATTCGTTTATCTTGTTTAACTTATATTATTTTCTTTCCAAATTGGCTGTTTTAATGTCCATATTCCATATTTTTTTTCCCATAGATGCGGTGACCTAAATTTTTCTATAGTATCATGGTACTTTTGTAAATCAATACTCATATATCTACAACAATCTTCTATATATTGTTTAGGAAATTCACCATCAAATCTTTTAATAAGTGCTACCCCCTCATCTCTAGTAATATCTCCATTTCTAATTTCTTGAGCAGAATCATAAGTCGCCCTACCAATACCAAATTTAATTGTTGTCGTATGGTAGTGTAGCCAATCTATTTTATCATCCAATGAACTATACTTACTAAAGCTACCCTCTGTCCTGTGATCATTTGGCATAAAATCACTATTCTCAACTGAATAATAATAAGTTTCTTGTGGATGCCACTTCATGTAATAACCAAGATAATGAACTTCTGTTTTTGTTTTCTCAATCTCATAAGGACTAACTGGAAAATAGGCCTCCAAATCAGATAGTTTAAATTGATGTTTGTCAATCAACTCTTCTGCTGGGACGCCGCCCAACACCAAGTCTTTAATATTCAATTTAGCACTATAATATTTTGGATCTCTAGTTGGTTTTTCATTGTCCTCAATTGCATTACCATACTCAGCTTCATTCTCACCAAATATAACTAGGGGTATGTCAAGTAAAACTGATAGCCTAGGTGCTAAATTTTTCTGCCCTAACATAAACGGTTGAAAAGGATGACCTAAGTTTAAGAAAGCATTTTTAGTTAGAAATCGATGTAACTTTTTATTTTGGTGATATGTATAGTTTGCAAAACCAGCATTTAACCAAGCATCAAAATTTCGCCTGCCAATATCGGTATAAATAGCAGGCGGCCAAGTAATCAAGATAGGATTCATATTGTATTTATATTTCAAAACATGCGCTGCTTGCACACTATCTTTTCCTCCGCTACCAGGAATAATTACATCATAACGTCCATCATTACGTCTAAACCGATCGCACAATTCAACTAATTCTTGGTGTCTATCATCCCAGTTAATAGTTTTTTTCATTTCTGCATATTTACAGGCTTCGCAAATTCCATCTTCGCCAAAGGCAAGTGTGCGTTTTTTTTCCCCTTCTTTTTGTAAAAACTCCACTGTTGATGAAGGTCTCTGATTATTCATTGTGCATTTTTTACAAAACACAACATCTAGAGGGAGTCCATATTTTCCAGTTGCTTCAGTCATTACTTAAGTTGATAAAATTATTAAAAAGTTTAATACCCTGCTGCCTACTCTTTTCAGGATGGAATTGAACGCCATAAACATTATCATTACATAAAACAGAGACAAACTTATGATCGGCGTAGGTTGTTAAGGCGCTAATATTGTTGTAATTAACAACCTCAAAAGAATGCATAAAATAAAACTCTTCATTTTCGATACCCTCTAAAATTGGGTTACTTTCCAAAACTTCCAGCGTGTTATAGCCCATATGAGGGATTTGAGAATCGCAAATTATCGGTTTAACTTCCGCCTGAATCAATCCAAGGCCTTTTGTCTTTCCATATTCAAAACCGACATCTGCTAATATTTGCATTCCTAAGCAGATTCCAAGAATCGGCTTATTGAATTCTTTAATCGGCTTAACAAAGCCTTTCCGCTCTAACTCTTCCATTGCATCTTTGAAGCTGCCAACGCCCGGTAGAATTAACTTATCTGCTTTTTTAAAATCAGAAAGACTCTCAACCAAGAAAGACTCTCCTTCTGCTACTTTGACAGCCTTTCTAATGTTATATATATTGCCAACAACACCATAATTTACAATACCAATAAGGTTACTCATAATCTTAAAAAATCTTTAATATCTTGAATGCTAAATTTATCGTAATGAAGCAATGAAGCAATAGCAACACCACTAGGTCTTGCCTCTTTAATTAATGTGGCAATATCCTCCAAAGATCCGGCTCCGCTCGCAACAACAACCGGAATATTAACTAAATCAACTACTAATTTAGCCAATTCAACATCAAAACCCCTTTGCCTGCCATCAGCATCAACTGATTGCAATAAAATCTCTCCAGCACCTAGTCGTTCTACTTCTTTTGCCCAATCCAAAACAGGGATTCCGCTTGGAATTCTACCACAATCAGTGTAGCACTCCCAGCCATTGTAATTCTTTTTTGCCTCAATATTGACCACAACAGCTTGCGAACCAAAAATTCGTGCTGCCTCGCTGATAATGTTTTTATTCTCTGTGATAGCGAAAGTATTTACAATAACTTTATCTGCACCATGATGGAAAAGATTTGAAAAATCATTAACACTCTGTACACCACCACCTACTCCAAATGGCACAAAAGATGCATTAGACGCTCTCTTAATCTCATCAATTAATATCTCTCGTCTATACAAAGACGAAACAATATCTATATAAAAAATTTCATCCGCCCCTTGAGTGTTGTATTTTTCAACCAAAGCAGCAGGTTTTCCAACTTTTCTCAATCCTTCAAAATGCACTGGCTTGACTACAAATGGAGGTTTAACATCTAATTTTGCAATTATTCTTGTTTTCATGTATTGATATAATTATAAGGAGAATCCATCGTCGATTATAATATTTTGACCATTGATATGTTGACTCATATTGCTAAGTAAAAATATTAATGTGCCGCTCAAATCACTTGCATCAAGCATCCCTTTGGTTGAACACTGGTTATTATAGTCTCTTAAAAAATTCTTAGGTTGTCCGTCTAGGATTCCGCCAGGGCTTATTGCATTAACTCTAATATTTTTCCCTTTAAGGTATTTAGCCATATATTTAGTTAAATGCAACATGCCTGATTTAATAGCAGCATATTCCACAGGCGTAGTCATTTCTGTATTGTCATATATCTCAAATTTTGGCGCTATAACTCCATAAATTGAAGATATGTTAACAATATTTCCATATCCTTGTTTTTGAAAATATAACGAAAATAACTGAGATGGAATAATACAGCCACCTAAATTCATCCCTAAATTCTCAACAAAATCATCATATTCGACATCATAAAAATGCCTGCCATAATTTTTATTTTTCGGATAAGCGTTGTTAATTAAAGCATCTATTTTCTTGTGCTTACTATCTACATAATCAATACACTCTTGTAACGAATCTTTAGATGTAATATCAAGCTTAAACATATCAATTTTTTCACGAGGAAATGTTTGTGCTAACTCTTTAACAGCGTATTGCATTCTATCTTCATCAATATCGGCAATAACGGCAATACCACCTTGACTTATTACTGCTTTAGCGAACTCTTGGCCGATTAATCCAGCACCCCCTGTAATTACAATTACCTTTCCATCTAGTAACATTAACCACCCTCCTTAAAAGTGTTATTTAATATTGACTCTGCGAAATTAAAATCGTACATATCATCTATATCAACCGCTCTATGCTTCGGCACCTTTACACTTGTGACATTTCCATCAAATAAACTGTTATTTTTCATAATAAATTCTACATTAGCAACATAAACTACCGTTGTAATATCAAAAACTTCTGGCGCATCTTGACGTCGAGAGATTGACTTTGCAGGCTTGTTCACTAATTCGATTAAATTATTACTTGACTCCTTCACCATATTAAAATATGGACTGCGACTTGCTGGAGCAATTGCAATACAAATATCTGCACCAATATTAGACCTTCTAAGTATGGCGGATTCGACATCTTTAACGCTTCTCAATGGGCTTGTTGCTGGCAAGCTTATGAATGTCTCAAACTCTCCATATCTCTCTTTAACCCAATTTATTGCATGTTGCCACGCTTGCCATTCTGGACTATCATCTTGCGCTAATTCAGTCGGTCTATCAATAACAACGGCCCCAATAGATCTTGAGACTTTAGCAATATTATCATCATCTGTAGATACAAATACCTTGTCGATACTAGAAGTCTGCAATGCCACCTCTACGGAATACTGGATAAGTGGCTTTCCAAGTAGCGGCTTAATGTTTTTTCCAGGCAAGCCTTTTGAGCCTCCACGCGCAAATATAAAAGCATGAGTTATCATTGCCTCACTCCTTGAATCGCATGCTGTTTAATATCTTCTATTAGTTTCACAGTCGAAGTAGCTTGTGTTAAATCAACACAGGTATTTGTATGCCCTTTGGCTAGACTTGAAAAATCCTTTAACAAAGAGAGATACATTTTGTTCGAATCCCAATCCTTTTCTTTAAAAAGAGTCTTATCCCCTT
>Ga0233445_1002273_pt1 | contig 12945 bp, 13 predicted proteins | sample SI_124_October20_5_FD_182779 | JGI IMG/M metagenome (GOLD analysis project Ga0233445, IMG submission 182779) | Seawater microbial communities from Saanich Inlet, British Columbia, Canada - SI_124_October2016_100_MG | ecosystem: Environmental > Aquatic > Marine > Inlet | place: Canada: British...
GACAAGAGATACTTCGGTAATACACAAACTTGAAATTTTGTAAAGTTGGTTCAACTCCAACCTTCCCCACCACATAATGAATACCACCGTAGGAACGGATGTTCGAACGTACATTTGAGTTCAATTCTCAATACGTATTCATAATGGAAGATTGGCAGAGTGGTAATGCAGCGGTTTGCTAAACCGTACATCGTAGTTGGTGCATAGGTTCGATTCCTATATCTTCCGCAATATTTTATTTGGATATGTTAATTATTTTTCGTATCTTTGATAAAAATAACATTGTAATATTTATTATTATGAGTAGAAGTTACAAGAAAGCTATCTGGAAAGATAGTAGAGATCATCGTGAATATCATAGGATGATTCGTAGAAACGCAAAACAACATTTGAATCAAGGTAAAGAAATTCCAAATCCAAAAACAGTTGTAAATGATTATGATTACTGTGATTATTGGTTTAAGTGTGAATTCAGAAACAGTATTTATCATAACGAATGGAAAGAAAAATTAAGTAGAAAATAATATGATGTTACAAGGAGTAATTTTACACAAAACAGATACTTGTTTAACTTATGTATTACGTAGGTTAGGTAAATGTGATTTAATTGAGACTATCACTTATGATAATATTCATGATTACTTTGATTTACTTCCATTTACAAAAAAACGAAAACTAGAAATAGGTGATATACTATTATGGCAACGTGATTCAACAATGGTCGACATGCCATGGGAAATTGAAAAAAGTGGTAAGATAATATGGCACAGAAAAATCATTGGTTCACATGTAGCTATATATGAGGGTGACAATATGATTAGTGATACAACACGTTTCTTAACACCACCACACCCAAATTTAAGGCTACGTAAATTGGAACAACTATATAAAATACCTGATTATGTATTAAAACTGAATCAAGAAAATATAGTGATGTAGCTCAGAGGCAGAGCAGAACTCTCATAAGGTTCGAGTCGTGGGTTCGAGTCCCATCATCGCTACATATTGCGGATTGGAGCAGAGGACAGCTCGCTTGGCTCATAACCAATAGGTCACAGGTTCGAATCCTGTATCCGCTACAAATTAAATTCAACAAATGAGATTGATCATTAATATCATATGAAAGTTATAGTACTCATATGGTTTCAGGTAAGGACGGATGCGAGAATGTAGCTACCTAAAATAAAGTCCAAGTTGAATTTTTTTAATATCTTTATAATACGAGTATATGTGATTATACAGATACAATAAACAATATGGTGTTCGTGAAGGAATAGGTAGACTTGCCTGACTGTGAATCAGGAAATTGTGGGTTCGATTCCCACTAGGGATACAACGAGAATAGTTACACACTTTTGATTGGTTTTTTTAAATGTTTACTATTTATATTAAAGGAATAGTAACATGATAAAAAAAACAGATAAAGAAATTATTGAAGCATGTAAACGTGAGTTGACCATGAGAATGGCATCTATATCACTTGGAATACATTACAATACTTTAATTAGAAACGCTAAACGATTAAATTGTTACCAACCAAATCAAGGTGGTAAAGGTACAGTAAAAATATATAATGGATATAAAATACCATTACATGAGATATTAGAGGGTAAACACCCACAATATACATCAAGTAAATTACGACCTAGATTAATTAAAGAAGGAATCAAGAAAAAAAGATGTGAATCATGTGGTATAGTAGATTGGAATGATGAATCATTGAGTTTTGAATTACACCATATAGATGGTATTTCATCTAATCACATATTATCAAATTTACAGATATTGTGTCCGAATTGTCATTCACAAACAAAAACGTTTCGTGGTAGAAATAAAAATAGTAAAATTGCTCCTATGGTGAAATAGGTAAACACGTTTGGCTTAAACCCAAATGACCATCGCGGTCTTGCTGGTTCGATTCCAGTTAGGAGCACAAGTATTAATTGTTTAACGTTTATTAACAGATTATATGGACAGCGGTTCGACTCCGCTATACTCCACTCAGAATTAGAAACAATATGGGGTATGCATGGCATTAGACAGTAATGATGGTGATAGAAAGAGATTAATACGATAAGAAGAAATAACAACTTCGCACTAGCGGCGTAGCCGCTCATTGAATATCCGAATTCAAGGAGTTCCGAGATTCACGTCTTACCGAAACGAAATTCGGTAACCTGCCTCTATGGTGTAACGGATAGCATAAAACGCTTCTAACGTTTTGGTGAGGGCTCGATTCCTTCTAGGGGTACAAAATAAAATGCGATATGAATAATTACAAGCAGTATTGGTATAAAGGAATTACATCACCCTGCCACGGTGAAAATGGGAGTTCGATTCTCCTGTACTGCTCAAATAAAAAGTTTCAATTAAATTAGGATTTCTAATTTATTTGTTGTATATTTGTATATCAAATAATAATTAAAGTTATGAAACGATTCTGGGATTATTGGTATTGAATTTATAAATTCAAATATCAAAACAATGAGTGTAAACTTTGACAGATCAAAAAGTAAATGGACAACCAACAATCGGTATTATAAATACTTATCATTATATGATTTAGACCCATATTATGATGAATGTTGGGGAACATATTTAAAACACCCAAATGGATCTTGGGGTTCTAAACGTTCAAACAAAACTTTATATTTTTATCAAGTAAGAATGTATAGAACTTGGAGACATAACCGGAAAACACAGTATAAATTTAAATAATAGAAATCATGAGTAACAGTAAGTACAGAAAGACCTTAGTTATTGACTCTAGTTACATGGCGAAAAGCATTATAACTACAGAAAGAGCATTCGTAATTTCTTATAAAGGAAATGCTGATATTCTCAACAGTCACCCCGAATCGTTCAAATTGGTAAATCCTGAACTTGATATTAAGAAACCATCAATTATCAGAATTTACAAATACGTTGATACACGTGTACACAAAGTACCACTATCACGTACTAACATTTACAAACGAGATAACTACGAATGTGTGTACTGTGGTGATGGAAATGTGAAAACATTGACACTTGACCACGTTATACCACAATCAAAAGGTGGCCCGAATACATGGAATAACTTAGTTACTGCATGTAAAACTTGTAATAGTGAAAAGGCCGATTTAACGTTGGAAGAATACGGTAAAGAAATACCACAACCAGCAAGACCTCACTACTTAATGTTAATAAAAAAGTTAGCATATATTCCCGAAGAATGGAAACCCTACCTGTTCTTTTGATTATGATATTTTATGAAAATCTTATTTTCTTATATTTATATATGTAAGGAAATGTGAGAGATTTTCTGTAGGAATTTTTAGTAAAGCCGATTATAACGTGGACTCTCACTCCCGTTATTTTCGGTTTTTATTTATTATGAAACATTACGTATATAGAATAGATGACCCAATAACTGGTGAGTTTTATATTGGAAGTAGAAGTTGTGAATGTGATATCGGTGATGATTTATACATGGGTAGTTATACGACATGGAAACCAATTGATAAATCAAGATTAATAAAAACTATATTAAAATCCAACTTCCGTAAAAGAGAAACTTGTATAAAATATGAATCAAATCTTATACATGAAAAAATCAATGAAGATTTGAATCGAAACTATCATATTCCAACCGTAGGATTTTTCGCTGGATTCACCGGTAAACGCCACACGGCAGACACTCTAATTAGCATGAGTGAAATAAAACAAGGTAATAAAAATCCTTTCTTTGGAAAACAACATACAATTAAATGGAAATTATATATGTCAAATGTCCAAAAACAAATTGGAAATAAACCACCTGATAGATGTGGTGTACGTTTATCAACTGAAACTAAACGCAAAATGAGTAATACTAGGTGTGATTTATTTAATTCAGATTTAGGTGATGTATTACGGAAAAACATCAGCGATGGTAATAGTAAAGAGATATTACAGTTTGACAAAGATGGAACTTTTATAAAAAAATGGAAATCATTATCAAATGCCTCAATAAAATTAAATATAAGCGTAAGTAATATATCAAGTTGTTCCAATGGTAAATTAAAAACAGCTGGTGGTTTTATTTGGAAATAAATGAAAAAAAATTAGGAATTGTAAAAAAAGTTTCGTATCTTTACTTATATAATTTAAATACCACATGGTAATACCCTATGAAATGGGATTGTGAAAGTTACCCGAACGCAGGGAGTAAAGCCGAATACATGTACCCATAATAATGAACACATGTACAGGTCGTCGCCAGATTAAGGACGAAGACGGAAAAGACAAATCATTCAAAACCTAAATGGTATTTAAGTTATAACATAACATCGGAAAATCCTAGTATTTTCGCATGAGGTAAACATGGTAAACCCCGATGGAGAATTAAGGTATCTCCAATGTTATGTTTAATATTTTTATAAAAAACCGTTATACGTAGGTTCAAAATATTATTTCTTTATATTTATAATAAAGGAAATATATAATGAACAAATGTGAAAACTGTGGTACTAATCATGATGGTGAATATGGTTCTGGAAGATTTTGTTCTTCTAAATGTGCAAGAGGGTTCAGTACTAAATTTAAACGTGAGGAAATTAATGAAAAAGTTTCCAATATTATGAGTGGAAGAACATTAACGAATGAACATAAAATTAATATAAGTAAGAACAACGGTAAATATTGGCAAGGAAAGGATGGTTATTGGAAAGGTAAACAACGACCGGCAACACATATCAATAATTATAATTATGCAGGTGTTCGTGTTTCTAAAGAATGTAAAATATGTGGAGATATAAAATCAATATTAGTATTTGGTTCTATATGTAATGATTGTAAAGGTGAATTTAGAGTATATAAAGAAAAATGTAAGTTTACATTTAAAATATTTGATTATCCTGATTTATTTAATTTACCATTGATAGAAAAATATGGAATGTATTCAGCATCCAATTCACTCAATCCTAATTTGAATGGAATATCTAGGGATCATAAGATATCTGTTAAATATGGATTTACACATAATATAGATACTGAAATTATATCACACCCATTGAACTGTGAATTAATTAGACATACTAAAAATCAACGAAAAAATAGAAAATGTAGTATTACATTAAATGAATTAAAACTTGATATTAAAAAATGGAACTGTGCTCGAGTGGTCTAAGGGCGTTGTCTGCAAAACAATTGTATCGTGAGTTCGAATCTCACCAGTTCCTCCAAAAATAAGTTCTTTAAAATACTAATCCTATTTAGACTCTGCTGAGTAAAATGAAGAAGTTCACTAACTAGGTATAAAAGGTTACTAAAGTTATAACGGGGTGAAGATTTTGGACACCAACGTTATTATATCATACCATACATGGTGGTTTCATTGAAACTGTGTTATTTTAGTTGCGAGGCAATTAGTCGCATGGCGGAGAGTAAAACGGTGTATTAACTAAAAAAATAAAAAAAGAAGATAATACTCCAAGTGGATTTATACTTGGTAGAACAATACAAATAAGTAGTAATGGATAAAGAGTTACTTCGTGCTAAATGGTTTAGCTTTTGACTATTAATCAAACATTGCGGTTCAAATCCGCCTGTTCACTCTCCCAGACTTTCTCTTATTTATGCGTTGTGTTTCATACCGAAAAAAAAAGTCAGCCGCAAAAACAGCACATTTGGTTTTTGCCGACACAAAAGCAAACGCTAAAAAACCAAAAGAGCTGTTTTTTGCCAACGCTCGAATGATATTGAGAAGAAAGAATTAAATTTAAAAACTGACAAAGAGAATACATTATATGGAAATAAAAATCTTGAAACCACGAAAGGCAATAAATAAAGCCTTCTTAAAAATAAAACCGAACAGAACGGAAATTGAAAGTTTCAAGACGAATTTGATTGAACTACTCGACCGAACAAATGATACTGAATCAGAAGAATTTCACAAAAATCTAGTTTCTGACTTTCTAAAAGACACTTATTACAAGAACAACCATTTCATAAACACAAAAGGAAGAAATGACCTTGTAATCCATAACGGAAATAAAGCAAAAAGTACAGTTGGAGTAATCATTGAGGCAAAAAAGCCAACCAATAAATCAGAAATGCTGACCAAAGAAAAAATTAATGTCAAAGCATTTCAAGAATTGGTTCTCTACTACTTAAGAGAACGAATTACTCATAAAAACCTCGAAATAAAATATTTAGTTGCTACAAACATTAACGAATGGTTCGTTTTTGATTCCAACGTATTTGAAAAGCAATTTGCTCAAAACAAAGGATTCGTTAAACAATTCAACGATTTTGAAAATGGAAGATTAGCAGGGAAAACAACTGATTTTTTCTACAAAGAAATTGCAGAACCTTTTGTTAATGGATTAAAAAACGATATTGAATTTACATTTTTCGATATACGAGAATACGAAAAACCACTTCGTAACGACAATCCAAAAGACGACAACAAACTTATTTCGCTTTTTAAATTACTCTCACCAGAGCATTTATTAAAATTACCATTTGCCAATGACAGTAATAGTCTTGACAAAAGATTTTACGGAGAATTATTGCATATTATTGGACTTTCCGAAACCAAAGACGGAAGCAAAAAACTAATAGAACGAAACAAAAAAGGCGAAAGAAACACAGGTTCGTTTCTTGAAAACGCAATAATACAACTTGATAGTTTAGATAAAATAAACAGACTTGACAATCCTAGTCATTTTGGAACAACTCAAGAAGAGCGTTTATTTAATGTTGGACTTGAATTAAGCATAACTTGGATAAACAGAATTCTGTTTCTTAAACTTTTGGAAGCTCAATTAAAAACCTATCATAAAGGAGACAAGTCCTATGAATTTTTAAGTATTGATAAAATTCAAAATTATGGTGATTTAAACAGTCTTTTCTTTCAAGTATTAGCAAAACAACAATCAGAAAGAAATGAAGATGTAACAGATCTTTTTGCAAAAGTTCCTTACTTAAACAGTTCACTTTTTGAGCCAACAGGCATTGAACACGGAACATTATTTATTAGCAACTTACGTGACGATAAAACAATTCCGATTTATTCCTCAACTGTTTTAAAAAGTGAAAGCGGAAAAAAACGAACAGGAAATTTAAGCACGCTTGAATATTTGTTCGAATTTCTAAATGCTTACGACTTTAGTAGTGAAGGAAAAGAAGAAATTCAAGAGGATAATAAAACTCTAATTAACGCTTCTGTTCTCGGTTTAATTTTCGAAAAAATTAATGGTTACAAGGATGGCTCGTTTTTCACACCAGGTTTTATCACAATGTATATGTGTCGCGAGACCATTAGAAAAGCGGTTATTCAAAAATTCAACGAAACCAAAGATTGGAATTGTAAAGACATAGATTCTCTTTACGATAAAATTGAAGACAGACAAGAGGCAAATGATATTATAAACAGTCTTAAAATTTGCGACCCAGCTGTTGGTTCAGGACACTTTTTAGTTTCTGCACTTAATGAAATGATTGCCATTAAAAACGACCTTAAAGTTTTACAAGATAGAGACGGAAAAAGGCTAAAAGAATACCAATTTGAAGTTGTAAATGACGAATTAATTGTCACTGACGAAGATGGAGAACTTTTTGAGTACAATCCAACCAACAAAGAAAGTCAACGAATACAAGAAACATTATTTCACGAAAAGCAAACCATAATTGAAAACTGCTTATTTGGTGTAGATATTAACCCAAATTCTGTAAAAATATGTCGATTACGTCTTTGGATTGAGTTACTTAAAAACGCATACTACAAAAACGAAAGTGAACTAGAAACACTTCCAAACATTGACATAAATATCAAATGCGGTAATTCTCTCATTAGTCGCTTTGAATTAGATGCTGACCTTAAAAAAGCTTTAAAAAGTAGTAAATGGACTATTGACAGTTACAGAATTGCAGTTGACACCTATCGTAATGCTCAAAACAAAGAGCAAAAGCGAGAAATGGAAAAACTGATAGATGATATTAAGAACGATTTTAGAAGTGAAATATCACTTAATGACCCAAAAGTTAAACGATTAAAGAAAATACAAGGAGAAATTTTTGGAATGACCAATCAAACTCAAATGTTTGAATTGACCAAAAGAGAAAAAACGGCTTGGAATAAAAAACTAAAAAAACTCACAGAAGATTCTAAAAAACTAGAAACCATAATTGAGGAAATTAAAAACAATAAAATTTACGAAGAAGCTTTTGAATGGCGTTTTGAATTTCCAGAAGTTTTAGATGACAATGGATATTTCGTTGGTTTTGATGCTATACTTGGAAATCCACCATATATTTTCTCTCGTGAATTAATTACAAAACAAGAAAAAAATTACTTCTATGACAATTATAAACTAACACAATTTAAACTAAACACTTATATCCTATTTTCTGAATTAGCTAATAAAATTTCAAATCCTAATAGTACGATAGCATATATAATTCCAAATAATTGGTTAACGCTTCAATATAACTCTCAATTCAGAGAATTTATACTTAATGAGTTTTCAGATGTTAAGATTGTAAATGATAAAAACAAAACATTTGAGGATGCAAGTGTTGATGCCTCAATACTTTTAATTTCAAAAATGGGTGTAGGAACAACAAAATCATTTGAGTTAAACAATACCGATTTTGAATTTATCTCTGAAACAGAAAATACTAATTATCTTAATGATACGGGTTCAATAATAAATTATGGTTTATATAGAAACCCTGAATTGGCCTTGATTTTAAATCAGATAAATAATAATTCCAAATTATTAGAAACTGAATTTATTGTTAAAAATGGCGTCCAAGCTTATACTGTGGGAGAAGGTATTCCTTCGCAAACAAAAGAAATGAAAGACCAAAGGGTTTACCATAGTAACACCAAAATAGATGACAATTGGAAAAAGTATATAGATGGCTCTGATGTATCAAGATATGGATTAAATTGGACAGGATTATATATAAAATATGGTAAAAACTTATCAAGAAGACGAACACCTGACCTTTTTACTGGTGAAAGGATTTATGTAAGGCAAATACCTTCAAAACCACCTTATGCAATCGTTTCAACGCTTATAAACATAGATGCTGTATGTGATAATAATCATATGATTATAAAATCAAAAGAGGAGCATTCAATAACATTAAAATCTTTAATCGGAATACTTAATTCAAAGTTAATTACCTTTTGGTTCGCTTCTACTTTTGGAAAACATCAAAGAAAGTTATTCCCACAATTTAAAGTCAAAGAATTACAAATATTTCCAATTCCAAAAAATATAAGTCCAATTCTTCAAGAAATAGAGAAATCAGTTAACACGTTATCTATAGAGTATAATGAAGAAGTAAATGACAAAATAGATAGTTTAGTTTATGAACTTTATGATTTAAAAAAAGAACAAATAGAAATAATTGAAAGTAATTTATCTAAAATAGCCAACGCTTAAAGCCATACACATTTGCAATTCGCTCAAGCCAGCGCTACAACAAAAATTGCAAAAGAGTATGTCTTTGCCAACGCTACAAACAGAAAGGAAAATAAAGTACGAAAACACAACAATATGTATAGTGCATAGCTACCCTGCGGGATAGCTACGACACCATACACAAAACGTTATTGGTGTTAATGGTAGCATATCAGACTTCCAATCTGTAGGTGACGGTTCGAATCCGTTGTAGCGCTCTAAAATTAAAATGTAGTAAAACATATAGAGTTACTTCGTATCATAAACGATTACTCCGCGGTTCGATTCCCGGTGACGCCACTCTAAACAAACAAAACAACATGGCGTTATAGTGTAAAGGTAACACAATAAAAACACTCTCGGTTAGCATTCTCATTATAATTTTTTCAATAAAACTATAAATAAATTAGGTTTTCTCAATTATTTGTTGTACTTTAGTAGTAGATATTGAAACTCTAATTAAAAATACAATATTATGAAACTTAAATTCAAAGTAATCGGATTATCATTGTTAACAATTCTTAACATGTACTTTTGGTTTCAACCAAATTCTGATTTTATGTTACTCGTACATCTATTTATTACATTTATATTAGGTGGTTTATTTGGATATGTATTAAGTGATAAATTAGATAGATTCTTTGAATAAAAATATATCGCGGATTTGATAAATCTATGAATGTAGTACAAGTTGCAGGTTGGTCAGACAAAATCTTTAATATAATCGAAACCAATACCAAAGGTTACGGTGCAATTATTAAAGAAATTGAAGCAATTCAATTGTAAGAAAACCACATATTTATATTAAAATAGTCGAGATTTTATTAGGAAGTCTCGACTTTTTTTTGTACTTTAGTAGTAGATATTGAGATTATACGTTATTACCAAATACATAGAAATTATGAGTACTATAACAGAAAAAGAAAAAATGATTGATGAGGTTATGTCTACTGTTTATAAGGATGATGATCCGAAATACGATTGTTCTAATTATACATACTTAGAAACCTTATCGGTGGGTGAACTTGATGCGTTACTTACCGATTATTATGCATCACATTAAAGATTAAAAAAATGGAAACCATAAAAACCGATGTTGAGAAATTAACATCACATGGTTTCGATAAACGTATTTCATTCAGACATCGTAAATGATGTTGATTTTATTTTATTAATTTTTGTATTCAGAGAGGTAACAATTTTGTTATCTCTTTTTAATAATATCTACCTTTTCAATTATTCTATATTTATATAAGAATAGTATATAATGGAGAAATAAATATGGCAACAGCTAGAGTATGGCAAGGTTCGGCAACATTTACATCAGGTAGTTCAACACCGTTTGGAACTTTTGATAATGATAGTGAATTCAGTACAGAAGCCCCTAAAGTAGCAAAATGGTGTGCAACCCGATTAGGATATCCGATAGTTGATATCGAATTACAAGGTGATAACTTTTTTGCTTGTTTTGAGGAAGCATCTGCTGAATATTCCGCACAAGTTAATCAATTTAACATACGGAATAATATGGGTACGTTACAAGGACAATCGTTATCAACAAATCATACTGGAAAATCGGTAAACGGAAATGAATTATATAACATAGTTGCCATATCGGATAGTTATGGTACATTATCTGGTGTCGGTGGTAACGTTGATATCCAAAAAGGACATATAACAGTTAATACAGGATCACAAGAATATGATTTACAAGCATTATGGGGTGATATAAGTGAGAGCGGTAATAGAATAGATGTAACACGTGTTTTCTATGAATCAACACCTGCAATTCAACGATTCTTTGACCCTTATTCAGTAAGTGGACAGGGTACATTGAACTTAATTGACGAATTTGGGTTCGGTTCATTCTCACCAGCTGCACAATTCATATTGATGCCGATTTATGAGGATTTACTGAGAATACAAGGTATTGAATTTAATGACCAAATCAGAAAATCAGCACATACCTTTAATATAGTAAATAATAAATTACAAATATTCCCAAAACCACCTACCGAATATGAACTTTGGTTTGAATACATGGTAAATACAGAATTCCGAGATAGTGGAAGTCAAATAGTTTCCAATGTAATATCAGATTACTCTAATATAGGATATGATTTCGCAGTTTATTCCAATATCAATGATGTTGGTAAACAATGGATACGAAAATACACGTTAGCACTCGTTAAAGAGTTATTGGGTGCAATACGAGAAAAATATAGTTCTATTCCAATACCAAATTCAGATGTATCATTGGATGGTGCTTCATTAAGAGCTGAAGCTCAAACTGAAAAGGACATGTTAATTGAACAATTACGTGAAAATCTCGAAGAAATAAGTAGAAAAGCACGTATGGAAAATGAAGCGAATATGTCTGAACAACAACAACAAATATTAGGACGAGCACCACTTGCAATTTACATAGGTACTATTATTCCATTCTTGTCGATGTTAGGAGGCCTGATTTGGTAACCTGTAAAATTTGTAATAAAAAGTATAAACAAATTCAGGCTAGTCATTTAAGAAAGCATGGAATTGATAATGTAATTGAATATAAGGAATTATATCCAAAGGCAAAGACGACTTGTATTGAAACATTACGTAATGTATCAATTGGTACTAAACGTGGAATGGATAATGATATTGTTAAGAATAAAATAAGATATAAACGTACACCGGAAATATTAAAGAAATTATCAGATTCGGTTAAACAATCTCATAAAAATGGTGTATACGATGGTGTTTATACAAATGGAGAACGTAATAAAAAAATATCAATTGGTAGGATAAATTGGTGGAAAACACAAGATACAAGTATTCTTAAAAAATGGTTGAATCACTATATAGGTTCAGAAAAACATATTAATCTGTGTAAATCCAATCAGAAAAAAGCAACAAAGGCTGCTATGAGGTGTAAAGTATCAAAACCAGAAAAAGAATTCGCTGAAAAGTTGAAAAATGAAGGTATTGAATTTATACCACAATATTATGTTGGTTCATTTCCATTTGACTTTTTTATACCAAGTAAAAATCTATTAATTGAAATAGATGGTAAATTTTATCATCCACTTACAGAAGAAGAATGTGTTTATGATATACAGAGACATAATTTTAAACGAGATATACGGAAAAATAAAATGGCAAAAGAATTGGGATATAATTTAGAAAGGATACGTGTATAATGCCAAAATTTTTCAATACAAAAGACTTAGATTTTATTAAGACAATAGCTGAAGAAGTTGTTGATTCCGTTGTTGAACAATGGATAACCTTATTTAAAATGTCCGTTGGTGAAACAAAGACAAATCTATACGGTGAATCACTTGGTAAAGTATACCACGCACCTGCTAATTTAATGTGTATAGTGGATAGAGAACCATCGACCATTGAATATGAGGGTTACGGCCCAACCAGAGCTGGCACGTCCACGTTTTCATTCATGAGACATAGATTACGTTCAACCGATTTACCTTACCTCAGAGATGTTAATGGAACATTGATACCA
>Ga0233445_1002274_pt1 | contig 12945 bp, 10 predicted proteins | sample SI_124_October20_5_FD_182779 | JGI IMG/M metagenome (GOLD analysis project Ga0233445, IMG submission 182779) | Seawater microbial communities from Saanich Inlet, British Columbia, Canada - SI_124_October2016_100_MG | ecosystem: Environmental > Aquatic > Marine > Inlet | place: Canada: British...
TTTATCAATGGCTGCGCCTCGGATGTTGATTGGTGTGGGTGAGTCAATACTAACGCCAACATCGATGTCGTTACTTGCGGACCGATTCCCATCCCATCGTCTCGGTTTTGCGTCAGGTTTTTATTATATGGGCGTCCCCATTGGGGTTGGGGTTAGTCTGCTCATCGTTGGCTATATGGGGCCGGCCATTGGTTGGCGTAATTGTTTTTATTTACTGGGTGCCATTGGTCTTGCCCTTGCCGTTGTGATGTATTTTTTGAAGGATCCCAAGCGATCTATTGAAGCCCACAAAGCAGGGCCGGCCATAGCCCGCCCAGGGTTCCTGGAGCTACTAAAAGTGTTGATGGGCGCACTGAGAGCGTCACCGGCGCTAATGATGACCATCGGCGGTGGGGTTGCCTTTCATTTTATCCTGGGTGCCGCCACGTTTGACCAATTGTGGTATGTCCAGGAACGGGGTTTTGATAAAGCCGAAATTGCTCAGATTACCGGATGGATCGGGATCACAGCCGGCATCGCTGGCAACCTCTTTGGCGGGCTGGGGGGCGACTATTTCCTGAAAAAAACCGGCGTGGGTCGCCCGATGTTCTTATTTTTCGTGATGCTTGCTTTAGCGCCCATTAATATTGCCTACCGTCTGGTCGAACCAGATCATTGGGTGTTTTGGTTAGGTGTGGCTGCAGGCTTTTTTCAACTCGGCTGCTTTTATGGACCCACCTTCGCGACCGTTCAGGAACTGGTCCCAGAAGAGATTAGAGCAACCGTGGTGGCCTTTTATATCCTGCTCTTGAATATGGCCGGTGTGGCAATTGGAGTCAGTCTTGCAGGGATCTATATCGATTACCTGATCGATATCAAAAGCCCAGAGCCTTACACCCAGGCGTTACTTTGGTTTACTGTCATATCACTGTCGGCAATTCCGCTCTTTTACTTCGCGGGTCGGCGCTACGAAGCAGATAAGGCTCGGCTTAATCCCCTTACGCAGACTAATGTCAAAGGATGAAAGTAAAGCGGGCTGAGTTGGACCGAATCACATCGAAACTGAACCCTATCGGGACACCCTATCGGTATTCGATTCATTGGTGGCTGTTCCACCGGTAACCCATGCCATAAACAGTTTCGATACAGTCAAACTTCTGGTCAAGTACCTGGAATTTCCGCCGGATTCGTTTGATATGCGAAGTAATCGTACTTTCATCAACGACCATCTGGGCTTCCTGCATGAGTTGCTCCCGATTCTTCACGTGCCCAACCCGCTTGACCAGCGCGTAGATCATCCAGAACTCTGTCAACGTCAGCTCTACCACCACTTCGTTCCAGCGACAGGTGAGCCGCTGCACATCCATATAGAGAAGACCCTCTGAGATCGTCGTAGTGCTTGAATCCTCATCAGAGGCAAGCGCTTCGATGCGGCGAAACAGTGCAGCCACTCGAGCAACCAGGTGAGGCAAGCTGACATCCTTGGTCAGGTAATCATCTGCACCCATTCTGAGACCACTAACGATGTCAATGTCGTCATCCCGGGCACTCAGGAATATGATCGGTAGAGTGCGCGACTTTGCCCTTAGCCACTGGCACAGGGCAAAGCCACCATCAACCTCGTCACCAAGCCCGATATCAATGATCGCCAGATCGGGTAGTTTGGACTGGAAGACTTCCTGAGCCTGCATCCGGTTTGCGTAGGCATCCACGCGATAACCCTGCCTGCCGAAAACATCTGTATAGTTTTCCCTCAGCAGGTTGTCGTCTTCAATAATAGCCAGTCGATAGTTCATGAACAATTTCCCTTAACAGCGGTGTTAAGTTTGCAACCGCCCTATTACTGACACAATTGATCAGTAGTACAACACAAACAGCTCTCTAAGATGCCCCATTTCCAGTGCTTAATAAAGCTTACACACACTCCAATGGCGGAACTGTGTTTTTGTTTAATAACCTGAGGAAACAAGATGAAACCAAAATCACTCGTAGCGGCCATGGCATTAGCCGGACTGACTGTCGCAGGATCCATCAGCCCAGCATTGGCTGATTCATCAAAAGAGCAGCAAAGGTCCGCGGCTACTGGACTCGTCATCGGCGCTGTCGCCGGAGGTCCAATTGGCGCTTTCACCGGCGCGGTACTTGGCGGCGAAATATTCGGCAGACTGTTTGAACATCGACGGGTTAACAATGAGCTAACTGTCCATGTCGCGGATCTGACCGGTAAGCTGAATGCATCCCAAACCAGCCATGCACAAAAAGACCAGGTGATCACAGCCCTTAACCAGGATCTGGACAAAGTATTGTCTATACAATCATCAACGGCCAAATCGCAGCAGCTGCCCGTACAGTTTCGAACGGCTTCTGATGTACTGGAGCCACAATACGAATCTGAACTTAAACAGATTGCCAATGTACTTCGCAGGAACCAGGATGCCACCGTCACGCTATCTGGGTTTGCAGATCGTCGAGGCGATGACCAATTTAACCAAGCACTGTCCGAGAAACGAGTCCGCAGAGTCAAACGATTCCTGGTCAGCAGTGGCGTGAATTCAACCCAGGTCATTGGCACAGCTTTTGGAGAAACCAGGCCACTGGATTCAGCAGAGTCACTAGAGAGCAACTTCTTCGACAGACGCGTGGTCGTTGAGCTTAAGTTAGACATAGATCGAAACCTCGCTACCCGTTAGCGACGTAAAGGGCTGGCATCACGCTGGCCCTTTCTTCAACCTCCTTGAGTACTAAAGATAGCTGCCTCGAGTACGAGTTACGCCGCGCGGTACTATAAAAGGCGGTGTTCGTCCTACCAATGTTTCGATTAGCAACAACTCCTGATCATCATGATTCTTAAACGGTGCTGGAATAATTCGCTGCGAAGCACTCTTATCGGCAAGAATATAACGTGGTGCCGTATGGTGATCTGAGACGATGGTTTCGGTGATACCTGGATTGTCCCTTGTCGTCACATCAGAAGTACCGTAACAGACACACACGTAAGACAAGTCAGGTTCAGCCTCGACGTAGACGCCGGTACCACGAACGCCGATGACCGCGCTCGGCGTGGAGATATCGGTTCTTCTGGAGGCAAGAACCGACAGTGCTTTGCCCCGTTCAAGCGTAAATGCAGTACTAATAATACCGGGTGTAGCAGTTCTGCCAGGCAGGGTCATTATTGAATTACTTCTCAAGATGAATGCATCTTTTTGAACCACAAAAACAACAAAACTTCGATCAAAGGTTTCTATGATGTCGCCTGGGTTAATCAGTGTTAGGACAGAAGCGGGAACGCCGTTGACGTGTACGTCACCGGTTAACGCTTGGATAGATCGGCCAGCGGGTAACTCAGAGGTCAGGCCAGTTGAACTAATACTGCAACCGGCGGTTGTAGTGAAGGCTGCGGAGGCAAGCAGGTGCAGCAAAAATCGCCTGCGATTTTCATCGATTTCCGATAAGCTTGCCATCGTCTAACTCTCTCAGTCTTTATAGAAGTCACATGAAACCTATGGTTCTAATCATCGCGGCTGCTATGGCTCTAGCGGCATTAGTTTCACCAGTTTCACCTGCTTACGCAGAACCATACGGCTCGGGCTGGTATGGTGAAATTCAGGCTGTTTACGAACGAGACGATAACATAAGTCGTACTTACAAACGCGACAAGGTCAGCGATAACGTAGCCTATATTAGCATTGGCGGGGGATATTCCAGGAAGCACGGCGATCGTGCTCAACTGATTCTCTCCGCTTACCTCGCTCAATCTAAGCATGACGAATATGATGCGCTGGATTCTATGGCGTTGTCTCTGGGCGCCGACTACACGTTCCAGCTCAACACTGATTACAACGTTTCCTGGTACAAAATTAAGCTTCAGGCAACACACTTTAAGTTCAAAGACAGCGATCCCCGGGAAGGCGTTCAATTAGAGGCGGATCTCTCCTTCAACAAACGTTTGACCCTAGCCGCGACTGGCAGAATCGGATACCGAATTAAAGATTATGTCTTTGTCGGTAAATCTGGTGCCGAAGAAGCCAACGATGCGGCCTTCGATACGAGTTCGCAGGAAATCTATCTAGGCGCTGACTATCAGTTTCGAACGCAAGCTACTTTTTTTGCAGAATACGTTTTCAGGCATGGTGACATTCTTTCAACGGTTGCCGGCTTGGTGCCATGGTGGCGCCGAAATTATGACGCGAGAACACCTGATCGTGCCTTTGAAAAGCCCTGCACCGCACCGTGTGTGGCCAGCTACGCTTACCGTACCCGTGGTAATACCAATCTCGTGACCCTCGGGTTTGGATTCCCGTTTAGGAAGGTCAATATTGACGTGACCGCCAGCCACTACAAATCGAAAGGCGACAACAGCGAAACCTATAAAGACACTTTCTACAAAGTAGGTTTGCTTTGGAATTTCTAGCGGTACACGACAGTGGACAGCACCATAATCACAGTTAATTTTCTTCAGCTAAACAACAATAACTAAGCGCTAAGTATTGCTTAGGGACCACCGAATTTACCGCCCAAGTCAGGTCGCGGATATCGCAAATGTGCCCAAAGGGGCTGCACCCGTCTGAATCTGTTACAAGTGTGGGAAGGATTAGTCGCACTTTACGCGCTAATTACCCAACATCTTCCCGCAACGAAGTAATCAGTTAATCCCACTAGCTAGGCTAGATTGGCCAACGCGAAGCATCAGTTATCGGAGCTGCTCTACCGCCCTTTTCTGACAATAGTTTGACGCCGAGCAAAAACAATTCCTATAAGAATGTGCCGAGGTCAGGAAAGTTGGCGACCGCAGACGACGGGAAACCCACGAGCACTGGCAAATCCCCATGACACGTGGTTTAGTGCTGTTTTGAAATTCAATGTCGGAGAGAAAATGATCAGTTCAGGCCCACTAGAAGATAGACTAGCGATTCGGGAATTGGTTGATTCCTATAACGATGCAGTCATGAGAAAAGACGGCGATGCCTGGGCAGAAAATTGGCGCGACGACGCCACCTGGGAGCTGCCCGGCGCAGGCCCGATCACAGGTAAGGAGAACTTCTTTCCCATGTGGCAGCAAGCCATGAGCGCTTTTGCATTCGTGGGGTTTTTTGCCTCAGCCGGACCGATGACCATTGACGGCGATACGGCCCACGCGACCTGGTACCAGCAGGAATTCCTGCACCAGACAGATGGCGTAAAACGAAATGTCACAGGGCAGTACGAAGACGACTACGTCAAAGTTGATGGCCGATGGTATTTTCAGAAGCGTGTCTACCTTGTTCTGAATGCTGAGGAAACCAGCGGATAACTTGAACCCGCCTCACGAACCCGGGAAAGTTATTAAGGAATCCCGGCAACTTTTTCATCTGGCCTTTCCACTCATGGGTGCCCAACTGGCACAGATGGGTATGGGAGTGGCCGACACCATTATGGCGGGCCGGTATTCATCTGCCGACCTGGCAGGCGTGGCCCTCGGAACGAGTATCCTCTGGCCCAGCATGATGCTGGTGTTCGGCGTCGTTCAAGCCCTTACACCAACTATCTCACAACTAAATGGCGCCAGAGCCTATAGCGATATCGGCGCGGTCCTAAGGCAGGGGCTATGGCTGGCACTGGCAGCAAGCCTGTTTGTCATTGTAATCCTTAACAACGTAGAACCTGTTTATACCCTGATGAACGTCGACCCTGTTGCGGTCGCGATATCAGTCCCCTATTTGCAGATGTGCTCGTTCGGTATGCCGGCACTACTGTGTTTTTTCTGCCTCAGGTTTCTGGCCGATGGTACAGGCTATACGCGTCCTGCCATGTATATCGCCATCACTGCATTAGTGTTCAAGATTCCACTCAACTACGTGCTTATTTATGGCAAGTTTGGCCTGCCGGAAATGGGTGGCGTTGGTTGCGGGCTAGCCCAGGCAATCATGATGTGGTTTCAGCTGATCCTGGTACTTATTGTAGTTACCCGCAAGCGGTTCGACTACACCGGCTGGCGTTCCAAGTTCTCTTGGCCAGACTGGAAGGTCATCAAGCCATTACTGGTAATCGGCATACCTATCGGGACTACCATGTTCGCGGAGATGGGTCTGTTTTCGTTCACCACCCTGCTGCTGGGACAGTTTGGTGCAGCCGTTGTTGCGTCCCACAATATCGCCATGAATCTTAATGCAGTGTTTTTTATGCCGCCAATGGCACTCGGCATGGCAGCAACTATCAGAATAGGATTTAGGGTTGGCGCGAACGAAATAACCGGCGCCAGAACAACCGCATTAATCGCATTTCTTGCCACAGCGTTGGTCGCAATCATTGGCGCGATCCTTATTTACCTGTTCAAGGAAGTGCTGGTCAGCCTTTATACAACCGAACAGGCCGTCATGAACCTGTCGATAACATTGTTGCTGTTTGTCGTGTTCTTCCTGTTTTTTGACGCCACCCAGTCTGTCTGTATCGGCGCACTCCGGGGTTATAAAGATACAAAAGTGCCTATGTGGCTGGCTATACTTAGCTACTGGGGAGTAGGTTTGCCGACACAAATCCTGTTTGGCTTCGGGTACATTGGCGACCCCATGGGGGTCTATGGTTTCTGGCTGGGACTAGCTGCCGGGGTTGGAACAGCCGCCATCCTGTTAGGGGCCCGCCTCTGGTATGTCAGCGGCAACCTTGAGCTGATTAACCAGCTAGCATTCCAGTCAAACCGGCAGAGCGTCCCTATCCCAACTACTGGCGAGAATCAGTCGTAGGTTCGTATTTCAATCAAGTGACTGTTCGGGTCGTTAAAGTAAACCGTAGGTGCCTCTCCCCTCGCACCGGATTCATTGCCGGGCCCCGAATTAGTCCCAACGCTGTCAAATGTCGGCCCATAGTCGATACCAGCTTGCTTTACCCTGGCAAAAATCTCGTCGAACTCCTTTCTGGAGACCGCGAACGCATAATGCTCAAACCCCTTCGTGCCCCAGGGCGCGAGCTGGATCTGAAATTTTTCACCGGTGCGTATGACAGTGAACGGCCCATCCACGCCAGCATTCTCAAAGCCCAACACCCCTGTGTAAAAAGCGACACTCTTATCGAGTTCATTCACCTTAAGAATAATGTGATCAAGTTCCACCATGACTATTTACCTGCTTGAGAATATCTCGACCCGCATTATTCGTTCACTGGATTGTAATAAGGTCGGTCACCGCTCACCGTCACCCGCCGCAACAACCTCTGGTGCGGATAGTAATCGCTTGCCGCATAGTGCTGCGCGGCTCGATTGTCCCAAAAAGCAATAGAGCCTGGCTGCCACTTGAACCGGCAGACATACTCAGGACGCCCATGTTGTAGTTGCAGAAAGCTGACGATCTCTTTAGATTCTTCTACATCAAGGGTTTCACCGGTTCGGCTGTCATACAGTGATTCATGCCGAAGAAAACCGCCATTAAGGTAAAGTGCTGTCTTGTCAGTCTCTGGGTGAGTTCGCAGAATTGGGTGACTGACACCAAAGGAAAGCTCTTTTTTTATTCCTTCTGCAAGGTCCTCTGGCAAAGCACCACCACCCCTGTCCATCAGGAAAATACGATAGTCGTTGATACCACTGATATGTTGCAGCCGTTGCTGCATTTTTGCCGGTAATCCCAGATATGCTGCACAACTATCTGCGAACAGAGTGTCTCCCCCAAAGGGTGGCACCACAACGCACTGTGCGATTGAACCGAGCGATGGTTTCTCCATCCAGGTGACATCTGTGTGCCAGCTATTTTCAGCGCCAGCTCGTTTTTCATCGTGGTTGATTTCAAGGATGTAGGGATTGTCACCAGATTTACCAAAAGGAAAGGCATCAAGCTCACCGAAACACCGGCCAAAACTAACCTGTTCATCTTCCGTCAGGTTCTGATCACGGAAGAAAACGACTTTTCGTTCCAGTAACGTCTCGCGTATCAATCTTATAGCGGCCGAAGACAATGTTTGTTTCAGGTCAATGTTATGCAGCACTGTTCCTATGGTGAGGCCAAGATGTTCGAACTTTACTCCCTGCAGGTCTGCCTGCGCCTGCAAACCGTCGGTCACCGGCTGGTTCCCCATGCGTTCATATTCACCGTAAACGCCAAGACCTGCCTTGTTGAAAGATGGAAATACATCATCCACCACTGGGCGGCCGGTTGAAGTTGAAGTTAAAGTCGATCTTGCCCGATGAATTTTCGAAGCGGTTTCGATCGCAATCTCGTTATAACGACGCTGCTCTTCGGTGACTTCTAGCTGTGACATAACATTGACTCCTCTAGGTTAGAAATAGAACACCTATACCCTTTCGGGTCAAACCCGCCTTAGCCAAAAGCACCCAAACGCTTCAGTTCGTCCACTTCTGAGTCACTGTAGCCCAGTGATAATGCTACTTCCCTATTGTGTTCTCCGAGTCCTGGGGCAGCAAAATTAACGCCACCAGGTTCATTCTGAAACTTGATCGGAATACCAATGTGCTCGTTACCCTCACCGTCTTCGATAATCATTTCCCGAAACCTGGTCTGTGGATCATCCATCCCCTGCCGTAAATCGTTAACCGGCGCAAAGGCCGCGTTCACATCATCGAACCACTTCACCCAGTACGACTGGGTCTGACGAACAAACTGTTCCCGGAAAAATTCACGGACCGGTTCCTGATTCTTACCGGGCGGGGGTTCACACAATGGGATCAGGTCTTCCCTTCCAAATTTTTTCAGGACAGATTCCGCAAAGTGGATCTCTGAAGCCCCCAGAACAACAAACTTCTTGTCCTTTGTTTCATAAATGTTGTACATCGCATAACCACCCCAAATCCTTTCATCTTTAATGACTGGTGGTTTTTTATCCGCGAAAACACTGCCCATTGAATTGGGCAGACAGGCAATCAGCGAGTCCATCATGGCAAGGTCAATGTAGTCTCCCTGGCTGGTATCTTTCTTACGAAGCAGCGCCATCAGGACCGCAGACAGGCCAATAGTCGCAGCCAGCATGTCGGCTGCCGGCAGCGCCGGAATTGTCGGTTTACCATCGAAACCCAGGTTCGCGCTTAGCACTCCAGCATAAGCCTCTGTCGCCAGGTCATGTGCTGGTTTCTTTACATAGGGTCCCGTCTGCCCAAAGGCTGAAAGTGAAGCGTAAACAACCCCCGGGTTAACGGCCTTGATCTGTTCATAGCTCATCCCCAGCCTCTCCACTACACCTGGGCGAAAAGCCTCGATCACAACATCCGCTGAAGCTGCGAGCTTTAGCGCCAGCGCCTTACCCTCTGCATTCTTCAGGTCGAGCTGAACGCTTCGCTTGCCCCTGTGGGTGTTTGAAAAATAGACGGACACGCCGTTTCGCGTCTGCCCGATCGAACGATTAGGTTCGCCGGCACCCCTCGGCTCCAGCTTGATCACATCGGCGCCATGATCCGCCATCATCTGCGTAAGAAGTGGTCCTGGCAGGAACAACGACAGGTCCAGGACCCTAATACCTTCTAGTTTCATTTCCATTTCCCTAAACGAGCTGCATTCGCAGGCAATTTAATTTGTTATACGGGCTCTTTCTGTCTTTCTGAGTGATGCTCTGCTAGATGTGTTCGAAGATCCAAGCCAACTTTCAGCGCCCCGGCTTGCACGAAGTTATGGCGCGTAGCTTGGCCGTGGCCGCTTATATCAGGAACGAACAAGCCTTCCTGGTCTTGCGCCGGTATCTTCGTCATGACGACGGGTGATGACGCCATCAATCAAGGTGGCAATATACCCCCTGGCGCCCTGCATCAGCCGTCCGCCACCAGCAGGCAGGTCATTCTGGATGGCCAGTTCACCGAGCCCAAGGTTTTCATAGTCGATAACATTGATATCTGCTCGCATTCCAGGCGCAATCAAACCGCGGTCGTGAAACCCAAACAATTCCGCATTTCTGCGAGTTGCGCGGTGAATAACGTGCGCGAGCGGTAGCGTCTGCCCCCGGGTCCGATCCCGAGTCCAGTAACTCAATTGATAGGTCGGATTTACCGCGTCAAAGATCAACGAAACATGTGCCCCCGCATCTGATAAGCCAGTGACCGTCGCACTATCCAGTTGCATCTCCCTTACCGCATCTAAATTAAATTCTGAATAGTTCGTAAAAAACAGAATCGCCATTCGGCCAGGTTCAGCCACAAGGTAATCATACAAAACAGACTCTGGCGACAGGTTAGACTCGGCCGCCAGTGAGGCAATGCTTTCGTTCTGCGGCGGTTCGTAGGTACTGTCACTGCGCAATGGGAACAGGCTATCGAAGGTCGGTTCGATGTGGGATATACCGAACTCCATTGAGCCCACCGGCACCCCATCTATTTCGTTGGTTTCCATCAAAATCGCCTGCTTAACTTCAGGCTTCCTGAGTTCAGCAAGAAGTTCGCCAAGCGGCAGGTCACGTAACTTTCGAAAAGTCGGTTTCAGCATCCACAGGTGGTAAGTTTGTATACCGAACACCAGTCCGGTGGGTCTGCTGCCAACCTGCGGATAGACATTTGCACCATTCCGGTTGGCTTGCTTGACCTGGGCGATCGCTTCACGCCATTTATCTGCCCAGTCATCGATCTGGAACAGCGTAAAGGTCGCCGGCCTGCCACTTTCGCGGCTGACATTTGCAATCAGGTCTATCTCTTGCTCAAGCGACGCATGTTCCCTAAAACCTTCACGGCCGGGACCAAGCGTACTTGAAGGAATAATCTGGAACACACCCTTGCCCGCTCGTTTAAGCGCCTGGGCAATCACCATCACTTCGGTATCATTAGCAAAAGTGCCGGGTACAGGTTCACCTTGAATCGAACGATGCCCAAGGATTCTAGACGTTGAAAAACCGACGGCACCCGCTTTCAGCGCCTCCTCTACGATCCGGCCCATCTCTACCAGATCAGCTTCGGTCGCCGCCTGGTTGGTTCGACCTCGGTCGCCCATGACATAGTTACGGACGGCACCGTGTGGTACCAGTGAGCTGATGTTAATGGCGTATTCACGACCCGCCAGAAAGTCCAGATACTCAGGGTAAGTTTCCCATGAACCCCAGGGCATTCCTTCATAGAGCGCAGTACCTGGAATATCCTCTACACCTTCCATCAGGTCGATCAGGTCTTTTTCAGCACCGGGTGCAACCGGCGCGAATCCAACACCACAATTTCCCATCACAATGGTACCAACGCCATGGCTGGCAGAAGGATTCATCTCGTCATCCCAGGTAACCTGGCCGTCATAGTGAGTATGGATATCGACCCAGGCGGGCGTAACGATCGCGCCCCGCGCATCAATGGTCTGCGCTGCAGCGCCGACTTCACCCACTTCAACAATCCTTCCGTTTTTTATGGCGACGTCAGCCTGGACCGGCTCGGCGCCGGAACCATCAAAAACCTGGCCACCGGTAATAATCATGTCATGCATATTATTCTCGATAAATTGTATTCTCGCTGTACATTTACGCTGCCAATAGTCGGTTCACATTATCAGAAGCATTCTAGGAAAACCGCAACCTACCCGCATTGAATACCACCGTGACAGACGACAGCGCCATTGCCAGGCCTGCGAACGCTGGATTGATAAGCAGGCCAAAAAAGGGATACAGCACACCCGCCGCGACAGGAATCAGAAGGATATTGTATCCAAAGGCAGCGACCAGGTTCTGGCGGACATTGGATAGCACTTGGCGTGAAAGCCGGATCATCTGCTCGATGCCCTTTAGAGAACCGTTCCTTAGCGTCACATCGGCACTTTCCAGAGCGACATCGGAACCCAACCCCATGGCAAAACCGACATCCGCCGCAGACAATGCAGCGGCGTCGTTAATGCCGTCACCGACCATTGCTACTTTATGCCCAGCTGCCTGAAAGGCCTGAATCAACGCCAGTTTCTTCTCAGGAGACACTTCTGCGTGGACCTCAGTAATGCCGACCTGCTCTGCCACTACTTCTGCAATCGCGCTACGATCTCCCGTGAGCATTACCGGAGTGACCCCCATGGCAAGCAGAGATTGGATTGTTTCCCTCGCGCCTTCCCTGACTTTATCGATAAGTACAAAATGGCCGACGTAAGCTGAGCCCACCGCCAACGCGACTACGGTTCCGATTCGGTCGACCTCTGGCACGCCGGATATCCGTCGCTGTTTCAGGAAATTCAAACTCCCCAGCACCAGCTCATCTCCAAGAAATTCTGCTACAACACCACCACCCGGATATTCAGTGATTGACGACACTTCTGCGGGGGTGATATGACGACTGAGACAAACGCTCACTATCGATTTGGCAACGGGGTGGGCTGACTGTTGCTCCAGGCCCAATACGATAGAGAGATCCTGGGCATTCAACCCATCAATGGTATTCACCTCAGGTTCGCCCATGGTTAGCGTGCCTGTCTTGTCCAGCACGACAATATCCAATGTCGATGCTACCTGCAGAACTTCACTGTTTCTAATCAGAAGACCGTTGGTCGCCGCCCTCCCGATCCCGACCATGATCGACATTGGAACCGCCAGACCGAGCGCACAGGGGCAAGCAATAATCAGCACACTCATCGCCGTCACAAACGCAAAGGATAACTGAGGTTCTGGTCCTACTAGCCACCAGGTCATGAACGTCAAACCAGCCATCAGAATAATCACAGGCACAAAAACACCAGTGATCTGGTCGACCAGTCGGGCAACCGGTGGCTTGGAGTTTTGCGCCTCATTGACCAGCCGCCTGATGGCCGCAAGCCGAGTCTCCTCACCCACACTTGCCGCTTCAACCAGCAGCGAACCATCGATATTCAGTGTACCCGCTGATACCCCGCTCCCCTTTAACAATGGAATCGCCAGTGATTCACCGGTAAGCAGGGATTCATCTGCAGAGCTCTTCCCGTCAACGACAATGCCATCAACCGGAAAGTTTTCTCCTGGTCGAATTCTAAGCTGCTGTCCCGGCTCTACATCAGCGACAGGCACCAGGCGCTCTTCATCACTATCAATTAGCGTGACGAACCGGGGTGTCAGGTCGTATAACTTCTGTATTGC